>Ga0209062_1000176_pt1 | contig 240656 bp, 212 predicted proteins | sample Coa_R2_2_FD_187158 | JGI IMG/M metagenome (GOLD analysis project Ga0209062, IMG submission 187158) | Surface soil microbial communities from Centralia Pennsylvania, which are recovering from an underground coalmine fire - Coalmine... | ecosystem: Environmental > Terrestrial > Soil >... | reverse complement strand
GGCAGAAGGGGCTGGATAAGCGCCCACTCAGCGTCCGTCAGATTGGTAGCATAGAGTTGGGTAGACATGGTTCAGCATATCGAACCCTGCCGCCTGTTCGCATCTCATGGGTTTTCAGACAGTTTCTAACTTGGTGGGCCGCGCAGTAGCTACTATAATAGAACAGCTTGCTTGGATCCTGATGAGACAGCACAAAACTTTTGTGCAAAGGGGGTTTCTTCACCCAGAAGTAGTGAAGAAACCCCTCTATACTTCCACTAGCAACAGAACAATTGCTAGCATTACAACAGGCTATTCGCCAACGGTTTGTTGAAGAAGCGTCTGGAAGGCTTGGTCAGTCATCCGTATATCCTTTGGAGAGAAGACGAGATTTTCACAGCCGCTAGCATCCATACTTGCAGTTCGTAGCACAGTGTTACTATGTAAAAACGTCAGATGATAGGTCAACCCCGGGATACCCGCCGAGCAAAATTGCACTGCTCCAGGAGGGAGAACAGGCAATGCCAGCGCAGCCTTGTAGAGCTTTTGCACCCCTGCGATGTCAGTGATGGTCTTATCAATAGGATGGTAAAGCGGAGTGGAAACTTGACTAGCGGGCAGTGTTACATGCAGCGCCGTCGGCTGGTTAGGAGGAACTTGTTGAGTCGTCGCACCACAGCCCAACAGCATCAGGAGACAACAAACGCAGAAAATGCCTGCTATAGCACGGTTCACTGGAATTCGCCTTTCTTAGCCATGCCCTAGAAGCAACCGTTTGCCAGGCATCCTGATGTCATTATAGACGGTTGAGCAAGCTATAAGTTCCCATCGTATTTGCAATTCTCTACGCCTTCCTGCCGCCCTCTATCTTATCTCCTCGTCTGCGGCTGGCAACGCTGGCGTATGCGCTCAAACTGATGACTTAGATCAATCCCTCCATGCCCTTTTGTCGCGCCAACGTTACTGCTTGAGCGCGGTCTAGCACCTGAAGCTTGCTGAAGATATTGGAGATGTGGTTGCTAACTGTCTTGGGGCTGAGCGAGAGTAATTCGGCGATCTGCGGATTGCTTTTGCCGTCCACGATCAGCGCCAGCACTTCGCGTTCACGGTCAGTCAGTTCTGGAAAGGCGTGCTGTGGGATGACCGGGCGCATATTGGCAAAATACTGCATCAGGCGCTGGGCGATCTGCGGGCTGAAGATCGCCTCGCCATGTGCGACAACGGCAATGGCGCGCAGCACTTCGTCTTTGCCCGCGCCTTTGAGCAGATAGCCACGCGCCCCGGCACGCATCGCGCCAAAAACCGATTCATCGTCCTCCAGCATCGAGAGCACCAGGACGGCAATATGCGGGCTGGCCTGGAGAATACGCCGTGTCGCCTCGACGCCACTCAGCCCAGGCAGATGAAGATCCATCAAGATGATATCGGGTTGCAATTCGAGCGCCTGGGCCACCGCCTCTTCGCCATCGCCACATTCCCCAATGACGACCATGCCGGGTTGCGCAGTCAACAGCGTGCGCAACCCCTCGCGCACCAGTGGATGATCGTCCACCAGCATGATACGCACCTGTTCCTCCATCTCAGCCATTGTATTACCGCTCCTCCCTCAATGGGATGCTGGCAGAGACACGGGTGCCGTGCGGCAACACATCCTCTATGACACAGACGCCTCCCAGTTCCGCCGCGCGCTCACGCATGGCCAGTGTGCCAACCCCGGCATGCGCATCCACAGGTCTGCCCACCCCATCATCCTGCACCTCAACGGTGAGCGTATCATCCACCAGCGCAAGCCGGATCGCGCAGGTGGTGGCCTTTGCATGCTTGACCACGTTTGCCAGCGCCTCCAGCGTGATGCGATAGACCGCTACTTCGACGGCAGCCGCAAGCGGAGGCAACGTCTCAGGCGCGTCAAGCGTCACCCGCACCTCGCCCAGCGCATATTGGGCGATATGTTCACGGAGAGCGGCCACCAGCCCCCATTCATCCAGCGTCGGCGGGCGCAGATTATAGATCAGGCGGCGAATATCAGTGATGGACGTCTGCATCTGGCTGCGCACCTCGCCGAGCAACGTCCGCGCCGCCTGAAGGTCGCGGTCGAGCAGGGTATCAGTCGCATCCAGTTTGAACATCAGGCTGGTGAGCGCCGCTCCCAGGCCGTCGTGTAGATCGCGGCGCAGGCGGCGGCGCTCCTCCTCACGCGCCGTCACCAATTGCTCGCGGGAACGTTGCAGATCGCTGGTCAGCCGCACGGCATGGGCAGCGATGCCCACTTGCCGGGCGAGATCTTCCAATAGTCGCCGGTCTGCCGGTGTGAAGGTTTCGCCCCGCTGGCGCGGCCCCAGCACCAGCTCCCCAACAAGCTCCGCCTGGTAGGTCAGTGGCAGCGTCAATGGCACCTCCACCGGCGATCCGTAGACGGCGACCGTCTGGAAACCGTCACCTGCTTTGAGAGCAAGAGCCGCATAGGGCAGCTTCAGCGCCTGCGCAACCGTCTCAACCACGGCTGGCAGCACAGCTTCGGGCGCCAACGTTCCTTCCAACCGGCGACCCAACCGCGCAACAACGGCATAGGGTTCATCGCGCTGCCCATACATTAAGCGGTTCACTCCCCGTTGCAGCCACTGGCGCTCCGGCTGGAACAACACAGCCACCAGTCCAGCGGCAATCAAGGAAATGAGCAGATTGCCGCTGGTGCGGAAAACCGCGCCAAGGTAGCCGACCACCAACACATAGAGCGCAATGACACTGGCCGTCAGCGCACCATAGACCAGCGTGCGATTGATGAGGATGTCAATATCCCAGAGATGCCAGCGCAAGATGGCAACCGCGAACGAGAGCGGGATCAATAATTCGAGGAGAATTATCAGGTTCAGCAGCAGGTACACCGGGCCGCTCTGGCGAATCGGGGTCAGATTCTCCGCTGCTGTGCCGAGAAAGCTACCCACCATGACGATGAAAAAACCATAAGCAACCCATTTGGTCTGCAATCGCTCAGTGGGGGTAGAGACGCGAACGTAGCGGTAGATCTGCGCGGCAACCAAAATGAGCGAACATCCCCACCAGGTAAGCGCATTGATAGGATTGCGGTTCAATGACCAGTCCGGGAGGTGGAGTTGCCGCAAGAACACGAGGTAGATCACCTCATAGGCCGGGTAGAGCAGCGCGATTCCTATGCTCCAACGAGGAACTGGCCGGCCATTGGGGAAGAGCGCAAGCGCGAGTAGGAGGGCGAGCGACTTGATTTGATAAAGAGCGTTCTCCGGCGCCGACCACGGCGAGACACTATAGAGAACATTATCTGTGAGATATGTGATGCCAACCACCGCCAGCATGGAGGCGACCAGCAGCGCAACCCAATCATCTGACTTCCGCCAGAAGAGCAGCACGGCGATGCTGACCCAAACCAGCACGCAGGCGATGTCGAGAGCGATTCCATATTTCGCATAGGTATCGAGCGTCAACCCGAGTGCGGTCATTTTTTGCGCTTCAAGCGCCGAAAGTTGTTGATACTTCTGGGTGCAGGCAAGACCCGTGCAGGGCGTGGAGAGGGTTCTGAAGGCATCCGGCAGGCTTACAATAGCAAATCCGATGAGGAGCAGGATGGCTCCCACCCATATCACGCGCGCCATGAGCAACCAGCGAGCAGGGATACTGGTTGTCATCTGCTTTTGCGACGAGGAAGACGGCAGGAATGGAATCTGATGCTGCGGCATGATGCTCATCGCTTCCCTTTCCTGGCGTCTACCCTACACCAGCACATCTACACGAGTGCAATATGCTTCGCATTATATATGCGCTACTCGACCCATGACAGAGGCAGCGCTTCTATATGCGCTTTCAGGCTGTCGCGGGTCGTGCAGGAACTTGAACAACCGACGATTCTGTTTCCAGGGCGGCGGCAAACCAGCAGAGAGCAATTACCATTACCACCGTCCCAATATCGCCAATGGGGCGTACAATAATACCGCCAAGGACCGACACGAGAGTTCCAATAATGAGCATAATGCCGGACCAGCGAGGAGCATAGCGGTTCCGCAGGATTGATATTCCAAACACGATGCCCCCCACCAGGAGGAGAAGATCGCTGATAAGGAGATACACAAATCCTGACGCAGGCATGTGTCCGTTTCCAAGCCCATGAGCCGCAAGGAAGGGCATAACAATCGCCAGGATAGTCTCAAAGGCGCCGGCAAGCCCTAATGCCAGAAAGATCAAAACAAATCCCACCAGCCCTGCTTTGCCGCTATGGGCGGCATGCCGGGCATAGACCCCCGGGAACCCCAACAGAAGAAATAATACTCCTGCGAGGCGCATGAACGCTGTTGCGACAGCCAGCGCGCTCGCCTGGTCTCCTCCGCTGAGGAAATCGGCAAGAATGCCAATCGCCAGGATGACACCACCAGTAAGGAGACTTGCTCGACTCAAACGATACAGGGACGTGGATGACATAAAGACACCTCCTGAGCCAACAATGGCTGCTCTACAACGAAGCTCATGCAGCGCACATGCGCTTGCAAACCGGTTCGTGTGAGAACAAGGATACGTGACGTGGAATTCCCGCAGCATGAGAGAAACTCCTATTTCGCCGGGAAATTTCCTGGGAGGCTTATACCCGTCCACCTGGGGATGAGCGAACAATCCGTCTGGAGACCGATGCGCAAAGCAGAAACGTGCGGCATACTCAGAGTGTCCTCTGGACGTAGTATCTTCTAGATGTGGCGCCAGACCGCCCCAATCTCGGCCTATTCATGCTCATCCATCACGCCATCATGTGCGAGCAAGAGCAGGAGGGAATATGCCACGCAGAGTCTTGCAGATATTCGCCGCAGCATCCTTGTTGCTGATTCCGTGGACCATCTTTCTCTCGCAATCGCTGCCAGGTAGTCACCTGGACCGGCGCTGGAATGTCGCCTGGGTGGGGTTCGATATTGCGCTGCTCCTCGCACTGGCCCTCACTGCGTATTTGGGCTGGCGCAAATCCGGCTGGACGGTCATCTCCGCCACTGCCGCTGCCACGCTGCTGATCGTGGATTCATGGTTCGATATGCTGACGGCCACATCGGGGAGAGAATATCTTGGTTCGATAGCATCCGCCTTCTTCGTTGAATTGCCGCTGGCAGTGCTGGCGCTCTGGGTCGCGTACCACATCGGCAAACAATACTTTGGCAGCCAGAAACCGCCAGCGCAGCAGGAGGCTGGCGGATAAGTCCACATGGCCTATTCAGTTGGCGATGGTTTGCCGAAAGAGTGCTAGAAAGGAGGGATTGGTAACCCGATAATCCGTTGGGGAGAAACTGAGGGCTTGACAGCCAGACCCATCCAGGTCTGCCTTGCGCAGCACCGTACTGCCATGCAAAAACGTCAGATGATACGTCAACCCTGGAATCATCGCCGGACAATGTTCTATACCACCAGGCGCTGGACTAGGCAACGCCAACGCCGCCGCATACAACTTCTGCACCGCCGCTATGTCGGTGATCGTCTTATCAATTGGAGGGTACAAATAAGCGGCAGGATTAGGCGGCAACGTGACATGAAGTGCCGTTGGCTGGTTGGGAGCAATGGTAACGCCACAGCCCAACAACAGCAAGAGACAACAAACGCAAAAGATGCCTGCTATAGCACGTCTCATCGCAGCCACCGTTTTCCACTATGCTCTACGGGCAATCGCCTGCCAGAAATCCTGATGTTATTATTGACGCATGAGCAGGCTGTGAGTTCCCATATTCTCTCCCTCCCTTTTCAGCCGTCACTTCTGCAGAACGCTCAGACTCAGGTATATCTGCCATTCCCTTTGCTTCATTATCCTCTAATAGCATGAAGTCTCTAAACGAGATTTGGAGCGTGCAGGCTGGTATCTCGCGCGGCAGAGAGACACAAGCCAGGCGTATGACAAGCATCCCTTGCTACCTGGAGATATTGTAGGATTATCTGCACACCGCGATGGTCAAGACGCCAAGCGGTATCAAGAGAATGATGTGCGTGCAGCGGTCGAGCGCGCAGAAAATGCTAAGAGAAAGCAGAAACCATGAAACGTCCCGATCAGTATCACTATTCACTCGTTATCGAGTGGTCAGACGAGGACCAGGCGTATATCGTGAGCTTTCCTGAATGGTCTGACCTCACACATACACATGGGGACACCTACGAAGAAGCACTAAAAAATGGGCGCGAAGTTGAGATGCGGCTGCAAGAGAATGAGCCGCTGCCACAGCCAAAAACGTTCGCCCGCGTCTAGGAAACAGCTTTTCGCCAGCAAGGCAATACAAGGCAATACTATGTTTGAGGCACATGGATGGGCGACAATTCGCCCTACACCAGAAAACCGCGATAGTGGAGATCAGGAACTCTCTGACATATTCCTGGCAGACCAGGCAGAACGCACCAACCACCCTGCCTATGATACGCCTGCGTACTGGCAACTGCGCGAACGCGATGCGGCGCGCCGCCAGCGTGTCAGCGAACTGCTGGCTGATGGACGGGTGACTGCGCCTGATGATTATTTTCATGCCGCTTTGATTTTCCAGCATGGCGAGACACTTGAAGACATCTGGCGGGCGCACCTGCTTGCGCAAAAAGCGGCAGAGATGGGAGCCACGCAAACTATAGATGGCAAAGATAGCCGCTGGCTCGCCGCCGCTACCCTGGATCGCTGGCTGATGTATCAGGGCAAACCACAACAATACGGCACACAGTTCGTGCCTGATGGCAAACGCTATCGCCTCTGGGACGTTGATCCAGCCACTACTGATGCTGAGCGTGCGGCCAACCACGTGCCTGCGCTCCAGGAGCAGCGCAAACATGCTGAGCGTCTGACCGAGGAAGACCCGCCATCCGGCATAGATATGGATAAGGCTCCTCAATGGCTGAAGGAAGCGATTGAACGATGGGAACAGGAAGACTCAGAAGACCCAGAAGACTCATAGGGAGTCTCAGGATTGCTGCTTGAGCAACCAATCACGGAACTTGCGCAGGCGCGGCAGGGATTCCCAGTCCTTTTGCCGGTTAGCGGCCTCTTTGCTCTGAATAATATCGGTGATATGGGCCACTGGGAAGCCCTCACGCTCGACATGCCGCTGCCAGGCATCCTCGAAGCGCTCAACTCCATCGGGTGCGAACACCAAATCGAGGTCAAATGGCCCGGAGCGTAGCTGCACCAAATCCTTGCCGCTGATGATATCCTGCGCCTGCTGTTCTGTCAGTGGGAAGCCCAACTCGCCCAACGCCGCTACCAGACGCTCTCCGTTCTCGCGTCCCTTGTCCACAAACAGATCAACATCCTGTGTGGTATCCGAATAGCCCAGCAGAATAGCGCCGGACTTCCCAAAAAACAGATATCGCACTCCGTGGCGCAAGAAGGCATCTCGAACTGCCACGGCATTCGGATACTCAAATGCGGCCATAGCCCAACCACTCAGGAAGCGCCTCGGCACACCAGGCGCGGTACTCTGCCATCGTTGCAAAGGAGCGATAGGGAGCATCATCAAGCACTGGCTTATAGGTCTTGATGAACGAGTTGTGTATGTGCTGCGCAAGCGGACGCCGGGCAGCCGCCTCAAAGTCTATGAGGTCTTCATCGAGGTCCGCGTCACATTCCTGCGCCTTCATATCAGCCGCAGACAAGGAAACGGGATTGTTCACGATGAGCATTCTCCTGTTTGCTTCTCCAAATCATCTCAGGAATTACAGGAACCGCTCAAGTATATCATCTCTGTCGCCCAACATGTAGTGATAGCAAGGTAGTGATAGCAGGATGACCCGGCACGTTGACGCGCCAGCTTCCTTTCCATACGCCAATACTCCCACCAACTCCCTTCACGTGCCAACACCTTTATAGATTCGTCCCAGCGCATTGCCTGCCCGCGCGCCGCTATGATATACTACTTCGTGTCTAAAACGTGTGAAACACAAAGGGTCCGCTCAGGTCAGGAGCGGGCAGATGCGTTGGGATGGTCCGCTCATTGTAACCCTGACGGCGGGCGCCTCCATTCATTCCCGGCGTGGTACCCACGAGCAAGACAGCACAGTCACACGGTACACACCGTAACACATGGCGCACGCTCCCAGCATGCCGGCACCTCCACGCGGGACAGGACATGCACACGTAGTCTGCGCCACCAATGTCCAAGATTCGGCCTATTTGGCTATCACGAATCTTTCATGGTGATGAACAGTAGAAGTGCGTGCGCAGGCGCGTAGCTGCGCGGCACTCATGAACGGCACCCAAAGGAGGACGCCACCCGCGAGCCGATGCGTGTTCTAGTCGGCTGGCGCGGCGGGCGAAAACGCACACTCATGCAAAACGAGGAAAAAGCGGCAACCATCGAACAGTACCGCATTCACGAGACTGATACCGGCTCGCCGGAGGTGCAGATTGCCCTGCTCACGCAGCGCATCCAGCATCTCACTGCGCATCTGGTGGAGAACAAGCACGACAACCACTCTCGCCGGGGCCTGCTCAAGATGGTCGGTCAGCGTCGCCGCATGTTGAAGTATCTGAACCGCACAGACCCGGAACGCTATCGCGCGTTGATCGCTTCCCTGGGGCTGCGCCGGTAAGTGCAGTGCATGCCCATCGTTTTCTCATTGCATCGTGCGGAGCCGCGTTCACCCTCTTCGCCGCCTGTTTCGAATTTTCTGGCGGCGTGCGGGTGTGGCTCCGCACGCGGCTATCTGGCCCAATCTGCCTAATCTGCCCAAGTTTGAGCATCGAGAGTATCAAGGGCATCCAGCGCAGATCATGTATTCATTCTGGCGGCCTGATAACCGGGCAGCGAAAAACTGGCCTCATGCGCAATTGACACCCTTGATGCCGTTGATTCAGTTGATGCAGACAGTTAGCAGTTAGATCGTAAGAATCGTCAGGGAACACCCACTGACAGCAGGGACGACCCACGCCCTCCATGCGCACCAGGTCACTAGGATACTAGGAGACCAGGAGATGCGGGGCGGGGAGCATCCCGGAGGAACGTTTACTATGGTACACCGTGTCGAAATGACACTCGGCGGACGCACACTCAGCCTGGAAACCGGGCGCGTCGCCGAACAGGCCGGCGGCGCCGTTCTTGCGCGCTACGGCGATACCGTCGTCCTGGCCACCGCCACCGCCAGCGCCGCACCGCGCGAAGGCATTGATTTCTTTCCCCTCACCGTTGATGTCGAAGAACGTATGTACGCCGCTGGCAAGATTCCTGGCGGCTTCATCAAACGCGAAGGCCGCCCGACTGAACATTCTATCCTGGCCTCGCGTCTGGTAGACCGCCCGATTCGCCCGCTCTTCCCCAAAGGCTATCGTAATGATGTGCAAGTCGTCATCACCGTCCTCTCGGTAGACCAGGAAAACGATCCCGATATCCTGGGCATCGTCGGCGCCTCCGCCGCGCTCAGCATCTCCGATATTCCGTTCGCTGGTCCGGTTGGAGCCGTCACCGTCGGCTACATCGGCGGTAAAGTCGTCATCAATCCGACTGAAAGTGAGTTGCAGATCAGCGACCTTGACCTAAACCTTGCCGGCACCGCCGACGCCGTGGTGATGGTGGAGGCCGGCGCCAATGAACTGCCCGAAGAGACGATGGTGGAGGCGATCCGCCAGGGGCATGAGGTCATCCAGCAGCTTGTCAAGCTTCAGCAAGAACTGGTCAACAAGGCAGGCAAGCCCAAGCAGGAATTCGTCTCGCCAGAGGCCGACGCTGCGCTGGCGCAGGCGGTAGCGGATTTCGTGCGCCCACGCTTCGAGCAGGCATCCAGCACCACCAACAAAGCCGAGCGGTCGGCGGCAATGGAGAGCATCAGGAGCGACCTGCTCACCGAACTGGCGCCGAAGTATCCGGAGCGCGAAAAAGAGCTTATCGGCCTCTTCGAGAAAGAAGAGAAGCGCTTCGTCCGCACGCAGATCCTGGAGAAGGGTATTCGCCCCGACGGACGCGGCGTGAAAGATATCCGCCCGATCTGGTGCGAAACGTCGGTGTTGCCGCGCACGCACGGCTCGGCCATCTTCACGCGCGGCCAGACACAGGTGCTGAGTGTGACGACGCTTGGCTCGCCAGGTGAAGAACAAATGCTAGACGGCCTGAGCGGTGAGGAGAGCAAGCGTTACATTCACCACTACAATTTCCCGGCGTTCAGCGTCGGTGAGGCGCGTCCCTCGCGTGGGCCCGGTCGCCGTGAGATTGGCCACGGCGCGCTGGCCGAGCGCGCGCTGCTGCCGGTCATCCCGACGAAAGAAGAGTTTCCCTATACTATCCGCGTCGTCTCGGATGTGCTTAGCTCCAACGGCTCGACCTCGATGGGGTCTACCTGCGGCAGCACGCTCAGCCTGATGGACGCCGGTGTGCCGATCAAGGCGCCGGTCTCCGGCGTGGCGATGGGCCTGATTACCGAGGACGGCGCGACGCTCAGCAAGTACGCGATTCTGACGGACATTCAGGGTCTCGAAGATGCGATGGGCGACATGGACTTCAAGGTAGCCGGTACGGCAGACGGCGTGACGGCGCTCCAGATGGACATCAAGATCAAAGGGCTGACGCCGGAGGTGCTGGCGCAGGCGATGGCGCAGGCCAAAGAGGGCCGCATGTTCATCATGGATAAGATGCTGGAGGCGCTGCCAGAGCCGCGCGCTGACCTGTCGCCCTATGCGCCGCGCATCCAGTCCATCAAGATCAACACTGACAAGATCGGCGTAGTCATCGGCCCAGGCGGCAAGACGATCCGCCGCATCCAGGACGAGTCCGGCGCGAAGATTGACATTGACGAGGACGGCGTGGTGCATATCGCCTCGAACTCTGGTGAGGGTATGGCGAAGGCGATGGAAGCTGTGCGCGCGCTTACCGAAGAGGTCGAGGTCGGCAAGATATACACCGGCACGGTCCGGCGGCTGGTGGATTTCGGCGCCTTCGTCGAGATTCTGCCGGGCAAAGAGGGCCTGGTGCGTGTCTCGCAACTGGCGGACTATCACATCAACCGGCCAGAAGATGTTGTCGCGCCGGGCGATGAGATCACGGTGATGGTGGTGGAGATTGACCCACAGGGGCGCATCAACCTCTCGCGCCGCGCCGCGCTGAGCGGAGAAATGCCGACGGCGGAGGAACTGGAAGCCGACCGCCCGCCACGCAGCAGCGGCGGTCCACGGGGTCCACGCGGCGGCGGCTTTGGTGGTGATCGCGGCGGCTACGGCGGGGGCGACCGCGACCGTGGCGGCTACAATCGCGGCGGCCCCGGTGGACCACGCGGTGGTGATCGTGGTCCTGGCGGCGGTCGCGGCGGCCAGGGTGGTGGCGGCAATCGCGGCGGCTACGGCGGCAATCGCGGCCCCAACTACCGCTAACTACAGCAGACACATCTCAGCGAGAGATACAATAGGGCAACTGGCGCTTGTCAGTTGTCCTATTCTTTTTGCCACCAAAAGCATGTGGCCGGTTCTAGAGAAGTGACTATGGAAAAGAAACAACCATCGGCACGAGCAGTCCGTGCAGCCAAACGAGCCGCAGAAAGAAAAGCGACGGAAGAGGGATGGCAAGCGAAAGTTGCGCCACATTTCGGTTATCTAGAGACCACTTATGGCTTCCGTATTGCCCAAGTTGACGCATCTAGCTACTGGGCAATACGGCTCGTCTACCAGAATGCTACCACTGCTATTGTTATTGACCGCAGCATCGAGTTTAGCAGGGTCGAGCTATCATTGATCCGGCTCGTTGATAGCGCGATTCCCAAGCCCGTCATTTTTGTTACTCCTGAAGTAACGTTGCATCAATTCCTCTTTGACAACCTTTTGCAAATACGGGCACCGGATGCCCTTGCAAAGCTGCACACATTGGGTGGACTAGGCGACGAGCAGGTTGAATCTAGCTTGGCATTCCTGGCGCAAGCGCTGAACGACTACGCCTCCGACGTGTTGCGCGGCAATTTCACCATCTTTGCCGCGTTAGAAGCGATGGTCAAGCAACGTGCAAGCGAACATTCACCGCAAATTACCATTTTGGTTCCATCTGACACTACAAAAGAACACAAACAACAGTTAGCCGAGAAAACACAACAGATGACGCCAACAGTGCCGGTAGTTGTAAAGGAATATCAACGGCGCGCTGGCAGGAAACGTAAACGACCCACCAGCACGCCAGACGATGCAGTATAAGCTCGCCCGTTCAACGCGGGTGCAATCGTTGCTTATTGCCCTACTCGTTCGTCTGCTCATCCGCCTCAAATAATGGCGGCTGTAACTCTTCCTGGCGCTCCCGCTGCAACTGCTTATAGTTGACCGGGTTGGCATGCTGCTTGCCAGTCAGTGCCCTATCTGGCGGCGCACACCTTCTGCTATTTCGTCAGCGTCGCGGCGGTCCTGTTCGAGCATGGCGAAGTTCTGGCTGCCGTGTGTCTGGTGCAGAGCCTCGGCAGTAGCTTCAGCAAAGCCAGTAATGGCAAGTTCCATCATCGCGTTAGAGTTGCGCCAGGACTCGTTAGGTTTGAACCCTACGATTTCTCTCTGCGCGCCTGTTTGCAAGCGTTCCGTGCCGACTTGCGCCAGCCAGCGCTTGAACGGTTCGGCTTTGGGCGACGGGATGGACTGGATGATACGCAGCAATGCTTGGGTGTCGGCGGCATCGGTCACGCACATCTCACCGTCAGCCGAGCGCATTTGCAACTGAATGACACGATTGAGGGTCTCGGTTGCTCCTTGCCGCTTCAACCGTCCTTTCACTTTCCGCCAATAGAGCGTAGCATCTTCGTCCGTGAGCAACGCCATAATATCGTGAAGTGAAAAATACCATCGCCCATTCAGGTACGCCTTGCGAATACGCTCTTGATAGGGCACCAATTCATTTGCCATCGCAGCCAGCCCTTTCGTGAAGCAGAAATAAAAGAACCTGTTGCCCACCACTCGAACAAGTGTACCAGACGCCGCTCGCATTGTCAATCGTACACTGAATCGTCATTGGAGCAGCAGGCAACGCCGATGAGTGCGCTGGTATACCTCTTGCCCATCCTCTCGTTGGAGCGCGCCACCAGTGTATGAGTGTTTGGCGCCGCTGCAGGGATAGACCGAAAAGCGAGGGTAACACCATGCAAGAGCAACCTGGCGTGTCACCGGAACATGATCCGATGAGCATCCCCTATCCATCCCAGGGCGAAACCGTGACGCAGCCGGAGAGCGTGCGGCGCGATACTGCCGCTCCGGCTGCACCTGCGCCTGCTGCCGGCGCTGGTCACGCGGACGCGGCGCTCATCGCCAAAGTGAAGGCGGAAATTGACGCCGACGCAGCGCGCCTGACTGGCATCTTCAAAGATATCCATGAGCATCCTGAGCTTGGCTTCATGGAGACACGCACCGCCGATATCGTCGCGCGCGAACTCAAGGCGCTTGGCTTTGAGGTGACAACCGGCATCGGCAAAACGGGCGTGGTTGGCATCCTGCGCAACGGCGACGACCCTACCGTCATGTACCGGGCGGATATGGATGCGAACGCTGTCGAGGAGGCCACCGGCCTACCCTACGCCAGCAAGGTGCGCGGCCATCGCGGCGATGGCAAAGAAGTGCCGGTCGGGCATATGTGCGGCCACGACGCCCATGTCACCTGGATGCTCGGTATGGCGAAGGCACTGGTCGCGGCAAAGGCAGACTGGCATGGCACCCTCATTCTGGTCGGCCAGCCCGCCGAGGAGCTTGGAGCTGGCGCGAAGGCGATGGTGGACGACGGACTGTATGAACGCTATGGCGTTCCGGTGCCCGATTATCTCTATGGTCTGCATACCGCGCCGCTGCCCACGGGCACGCTGATAAGCGGCAGCGGCGCTCGCATGGCCGGCACTGACCTGATTGATGTGACGTTTCATGGCATCGGCGGCCACGGCTCGTCACCACAGACCACGAAAGACCCCATCATCATGGCGGCGCTGGCCATCGTCGAGTATCAGATGATTATCTCGCGAGCGATTGACCCGCAGGAGGCGGCGGTCCTCACCGTTGGCTCCGTGCAGGCGGGGAACGACAATAATGTCATTCCGTCCGAGGCGCTGGTGAAGATCAATCTGCGCTGGTTCAAACCTGCGGTACGCGAGCAACTGGTGAAGGGTATCGAGAACATCAACCGCTCAATTGCTTCGGCGTATGGGCTGCCCGACCATCTGCTGCCGACGATGACGATGAAGGGCAGTGTGCCGCCGCTCATCAACGATGCGTCCCTGGTCGAACGCATCAATGTCCCGTTGAAACGTGAACTTGGAGAGCAGCGGGTTCTCACAGACTTTCCCGCTCTCATGGGATCGGAGGACTGCCAGATGCTGATGGGTGACAAGCAGAGCATCAAACTCGCCTACCTCCAGGTTGGCACGGCGCCGCCAAAGATATTTGCCCAAGCCCGTGCTGAGGGCAAGTTCATCCCATTCAGCAACCACAATCCAGACTATCAGGTGGACCTCGACGCGATCCCATTGGGCGCCAAACTTGCAGCGGTCGGCGTGCTGGAGATGCTGGCGTCGCCCACGCTGTAATGGCGCTGTAACGAACGACCATAACAAGGACAACAAAAACCGAGGTGCATCCCAAAAGGGACACGCCTCGGTTTCTTTTTTCTTCACCAGTCCACCAGCGCGAGGGCCAATAGCGCCTATCAGTCTATCGCGCCGGTGGTAGATGGTCAGCGAAAGAGTTGCCGCCTAGTACTCCGGCATTGGCGGAGCCGCCGGCTTCTCCTTCTCCGGGATGTCGGTGATAAGCGCCTCGGTCGTCAGGATCATCGCGGCGATGGAAGCGGCGTTCTCCAGCGCGGAGCGCGTCACCTTCGCAGCGTCAATCACACCGGCCTCCACCATGTCCTCGGTCTTGTTGTCGAGAACGTTGAAGCCGATGTTCTTGTCCTTCTTCTCCTTCTGCGCGCGGCGAACCGCCTCGACAACCACCGCGCCATCCTGACCAGCGTTGGTGGCAATCGTGCGCAGCGGCTCTTCCAGGGCGCGGCGCAGAATCTGCACGCCGGTCGCTGCATCGCCCTCAGCCTGCACCTTATCCAGCGCCTCAATGGCGTTCAGCAGCGCGACGCCGCCGCCCGGCACGTAGCCCTCTTCCACAGCGGCGCGGGTCGCCGAAACGGCATCCTCCACGCGCGTCTTGCGGAACTTCAGCTCAACCTCGGTGCCTGCGCCAACTTTGATCAGACCCACGCCACCGGAGAGCTTCGCCAGGCGCTCCTGGAGCTTCTCCTTGTCATAGTCGCTGGTCGTATTCTCGATCTCTGCGCGGATCTGCTTGATGCGCGCCTGGATCGCTTTCGGATCACCCTTGCCCTCAACGATGGTCGTGTCATCCTTGCGGGAAATGACGCGACGCGCCTGGCCCAGGTCTTCCAGCGAAGCATTCTCCAGGCGGCGGCCCGTCTCCTCAGAGATCACCTGGCCACCCGTCAGGATGGCGATGTCCTGGAGCATGGCCTTGCGGCGGTCGCCAAAGCCCGGGGCCTTGACCGCCAGCACATTCAGGATGCCGCGCAGCTTGTTGACCACCAGCGTCGGCAGCGCCTCGCCGTCCACATCCTCCGAGATGATGACGATGTTGCGGTTGCCAACCTGCGTCAGCTTCTCCAGCACCGGCAGGATGTCCGCGACGGCGCTGATCTTCTTATCCGTGATGAGAATATAGGCGTCTTCGATGACAGCCTCCATGCGGTCCGAGTTCGTCACAAAGTACGCGGAGCTATAGCCCTTGTCGAGCTGCATGCCTTCGACAAACTCCGTCTCGAAGCTGATGCCACGGCTCTCCTCGATGGTGATGACGCCATCGCGGCCCACGCGCTCCATCACCTCAGCGATGAGCTGGCCGATCTGCGGGTCGGCGGCGGAAACTGTGGCGATCTGCGCGATTTCCTTCGAGCCTTCCACCGGCGTCGCGGACTGGCGAATGTACTCGACCACCGCCTCAACACCCTTCTCGATGCCCGCGCGAAGCTGCATGGGGTTGGCGCCAGCGGCGAGGTTCTTCAGACCCTCGTTGACGATGGCCTGCGCCAGTACGGTTGCCGTCGTCGTGCCGTCGCCGGCAACGTCATTGGTCTTGGTGGCGGCTTCCTTGAGGAGTTGCGCGCCCATATTCTCAAACGGATCTTCGAGCGAGATTTCCTTCGCGACGGTCACGCCGTCATGCGTCACCGTCGGAGCGCCAAACTTCTTATCGAGCGCAACGTTGCGCCCTTTGGGGCCGAGCGTCGTTTTGACGGCGCCTGCCAGTGTATCAATGCCCTTCTTGAGCGAGCGGCGGGCCTGCTCGTCAAAGACAAGTTGCTTTGCCATGTGTCGTACTTATACTCCTGTAGATACCAAAAAACTTACTTGTCAAGGATGGCGAGGATATCGGACTCGCGCAGGACGAGCAGGTCCTCATCCTCATACTTGAATTCGGTGCCGCCATATTTGGCGAAGAGTACCCGGTCACCCTCTTTGACTTCGAGCGGCGTGCGGTCTCCCTTTTCGGTCAGTTTGCCAGCGCCAACGGCGACGATGACACCTTCCTGGGGCTTCTCTTTGGCCGTATCAGGAATCACGATGCCACTCTTGGTGACCTCTTCCTTTTGCGCGGGCTTGACAACCACACGATCTCCGACGGGGCGAATCTTGCTGGCCACGCCTTTGTCCCTCCTGCTGGATTCAGACTTGTTACTCTTTGTTGCCATGTCATTCACGATCTAGCCGGAAGCTAAAAATGGTGGCAAGTAGCGCCTATAAACGCCTCCGGCGCTATGTGACATAGCCCAGCACGGCAGCCCAGCACGCGGCTGACCGCAGCGGTCCGTGTCACAGTCCACAGGAGAGTATGCCTCAGAGAGCATAGGCATGTCATCAGTGCGGCGTTAGAAACATATAGGAGTTGCGTAAGAGAACTGTTAGAGGATATCATAGCCATCGCTTGCCGCTCACCGGCCTCTATACATCTCTATTCTGCACACCTCTATTCTGCCCGCTTCTATCAAAAAGCCGCCAGCATCCGATGGCATATCTTCTGCGCTATGCTGAGTAGCAACCATCGTCCGGCCAGTAAGAAGAGAAGAGTACTCCTATGGATGCTGACATGATGGGCGACCAGGAACCACTGCCAGAGAATGACACGAGTGTAAATAAACTGGCATCTGAGAAGACACTACATGTCTCAGCCCGACAATCTGCATCTGCTGCGCCCGGAGGACGGCGGCAAGGTGTGACCATCGCGCTCAATCGCTTCTTGTCGTCGCCTTCGGTGGCGCTGATCTGGGGCGCGCATGGCTTGCTCAGCCTGGGCATCGGGCTACTGTTCTTCAGCGAGTTCGGCGCAGCGCTTGGTCCCATTCGCGTCATACTGGGCGTCTGGGTCCTCCTGACTGCTGGGGCGGCTGCCTGGCGCTGGTATCTTGGCTGGTATCTCGACGGCCAGCGCTCGCTCCCTCTATTATCCGAGTCAGGAATCGGTCTGGTCGCCGGTATTGTGGTCTTGCTGGGTGGTGGGCTGTCGCTCCTGGCGATCATGTGGGCCGTTGGATTGTTCTGGATTGCCGCCGGACTGCTCGAACTCATCGCCTGGTTTCAGCGCCCTGGTCCAGCAATCCAGTGGCCCTGGATATCCGGCGTCATCCTGTTTGTTGGGATCGTCTTCTTCACGTTTCCCACGCCGCTGACGCCCATTCTTACGCTGTTAGGATGCGCCTGGGCCATCGCGCTTGGCATTATCCATCTCCTGCGCTGGCTCTGGCTCATTCGGCACGCTGGGCATTTGGCATCTCCCGCGCAACATCCATCTCTGCTGCGCCGGATACTGCTCATAGGCGTGCCAGCCGTGCTGCTGACGGCACCCGTCCTGGGCTATGGACGTGTACTCGCCACCTCCGCTTCAGAGAATATCCGCCAGGGATCACTCAATGCGTTCTATCAGGTTCCAACGCATCTAGCGCAGGGAGCGCCTGGCAGCATCGTGCGCATCGAGCCACTTGTGACCCCAGGCGTCACCGGGCGTGGCTGGCGCATCCTCTTTCGCTCGCAGGATCAGCAAGGGCGCATGACGGTCTCCTCCGGCGTGGTCTATGCGCCTGCCTCTCCGGGCAGTGGTCGCCTTGTGGTAGCCTGGGCGCACGGAACCGTCGGGCTGGCGCCCACCTGCGCCCCCTCGCGTCAGGCCGTTGACCCGGCTATCTCACCCTGGCTCAATGACATGCTTGCGCATAACTGGGTCGTCACTGCGCCCGATTATGCGGGCGCTGGCGGCACTGGCGGGCCAGGCGTCACTGAGAAATATCTCATCGGAGCCGAGCAAGGGCGCGACCTGCTCAATAGCGTGCGCGCGGCGCGCAACATTCCTGCCGCTGGCGCGGGAACCCGCTTCGCCATCTACGGTCACTCGCAGGGCGGCAGTGTTGCGCTCTTTGGCGCGGCGCTGGCTTCCACCTATACACCAGAACTCACGCTTGTCGCAGTCGGCGCAGTCTCCGCCGCCTCCGATGTTGGCGGAGTCCTTCACGAGCAATGGAAATCGTCACTTATCGGCTGGCTGCTCGGTCCGATGGTGGTGTACTCCTGGACTCGCTATTATCCCAACCTGAGCGCGAGCGCAATTCTCACCGCCGCTGGGCGCAACCAGTATCAGGAGATAGCGACTACCACCTGCCTGAATGACCTCGTGCCCATCCTGGTCAACCCGCATATGGGAGCTTTCCTCGCCAAAGATCCCACGACGGACCCGGCCTGGCGTCAGGCGTTTCTCGCTAATCAAGCGCCGCTCGTTCCTAAAGATATTCCCGCGTTCATTGGCCACGGCCTCGCCGATCCACTTATCAACCCAGCATTCTCGGCCTGGCTTGTCACACGCTATTGTGCCAACAGCACTGCCATCACAACCGATTGGCTTCCAGGCGTCGGACACGGCGACGCCGCGATCAAAGCTGCGCCGCAGTACATCAACTGGCTGGCGGCAATTGCTAGCGGCAAACAGCCAACATCAGATTGTGGCAAACCATTGCCGGTCGCGCCTGCGCATCCACTGGCTGCATAAGCATCCGTCAGCATCATAGACGAGGGCGTAGACAAGACGCTGGAATACAACTTGCACACCTACGAGATGCCTTTCTATCAAACCCATGCCTGGATACACCTAACCTGAACACCAAACTACAAACAATTATTGGGTCTACACAACTGGAAGGCGCTATCCAGGACACGTCCAGAGGGAGATCGAGATGCTGGCACGTACGCCAACAATGGCAGAACGTCTGGTCGCTGAAGCGTTGGGCACCTTCATCCTGGTATTCGTCGGCTGCGGCGCTGTCAGTCTGACCGCGCTCATACCTTTCAACGGACGCTTTCCGGTGGGAGAAGCGAACTTACTGTTGAGCGCGTTGGCCTTCGGATTCGCGCTCTTCATCGCCGTTCTCGTCGTGGGCAGGGTCTCTGGCGCGCATGTCAACCCAGCCGTCACGCTTGGCCTGGCGGTGATGGGCCGCTTCCCCTGGAATGAGGTCGCTTATTACATCGGCGCACAGGTGGCCGGCGCTATCGCTGGCGCGCTCGGCATCGCCGCCATCTATGGCAAATTCGCCTCCACCTTCGGCCATCTCGGTGCGCCGTCGCTCTCCATCGGCACCAGCGCCTTGCAGGGCATCGTTGCCGAGGCGATTGGGACGGCGATCCTGATGCTGGCAATCATCGCCACAGCGGTAGACCGGCGCGCGCCCGCTGGGTGGGCAGCGCTGGGCATCGGGTTTGCGCTGGGCGCGGCAATCATGGTTTTGGGGCCAGCCACCGGCGGCTCGCTCAATCCTGCGCGCGCTTTCGGGCCAGACCTCGTGAACGCTTTCTTCGGCACGCCTACCAACTGGGGCGTGTACATTATCTGTTATCTGATTGGCCCGATCATCGGAGCCGGTTGCGCCGCCTATCTCTATAGCTATTTCGCGCATTTGCCACGGCCAGCGCAGGAGCCACAGCGCGCGGACGAGCCGACGGAGACCACGGAAACGGGCGAGGGCGCAGGCGCTCCGGCATAGGAGTACTACGAGAACACTATGCGCTCACCTGCGGTTTTGGAGACCGCTGCTCTAAATAATCAACTCCCGCTCAATATGTGGTAATGGGGGGCGAACCTTGACGCAATGCCCCTGGTGGTGTATGCTGATGGCGTGCCATAGGTGGGTAGCTCAATTAGGCAGAGCAGCGGTCTCCAAAACCGCAGGTTGCAGGTTCGATTCCTGTCCCACCTGCCTCCCAATTTCGCATCAGGGCGCACGCTATTTTCATAGATAGCGTGCGTTTTCTCTTGCCCCGGCTTCGCCCCAAATTACGAATAGAGGGGGTAGCAATTGTTTATTTACTTAGTCGTTTTCAGGGAACAGCGACGGCTGGCGCTCTGCCTCGATGCGTTTCTGTTCGCGCTTCTGAAGTTCCCGGATGCTGACTGCTGGCGTCGGCAACTGCTCAGGAACGGTACCGCCTTGTTCGATAATGACCTGTCGCACCGCCGCCCCGGTCTGGTAATGTACCTGATTGGCCTTCTCTTTGGAATCCACCGGATCGTTCCGTAATCGCTGCTCCGTCAGACTGGCGCGGAAGAGGTTCGCCGCTAATTCATCTGGCCCCATCCAATCGAGGATTTGCTGCCCTTTCTTCAGCCCTTTGCGAGTGGCGATGTCGCGCGCCGTCTCACCGCCATAGAGTCCGCGATAGCCGAAGTCCTGGAAGAAAGCAAAATCCCGACTGGTGATGACACCCGCAGTTGCCGCCGCCTCAGCAAGTGAAAGATTGCGGTCTGCCATCTGGCCGCGCAGAAAGATTGCCCGCTGCTCAGGCGTCATCCCAGCGAGCAGATCACTCTGGGCGACTTCTTCTAATCGCTCGGTGCCGACTTTCGCCAGCCACCGCTTAAATGGTTCGGCTTTGGGGCTGGGAATGCTTTGGATGATCCGCAGCATCGTCTCGGTATCGGCTGCATCGGTGGCGTAGCTCTTGCCATCAAGGGAGCGCATCTTCAGTTGCAATAATTTTGCGTGCAACTCACTGAACCCCTCATCCTTTGCCAGTCGGCGCTTGAGATCCGACCAGTAATTGCGCGGAATCTGAGCATCAGTCAGCACCGCGACTACATCAACCACGCTGAAGTACCAGCGATCATTGACCCACTGCCTCCGGATGAGGCGGCCATCGCCGTCAAATGGCAGAATTGTCTTGTCGTCGCTCACAAATTGCTCCCTTCTACTGGTTTTAACAAAAATCCGGCTGAAGTCCCCTGCCCTGTAGGCATGGGGATGAAAGCCGGGTCGTCCAATGGACGACGAAAACTGCCCATAACTGCCGATAAAGGCATAGGACCAACGGTACTCTTGCCGTTTTCTTGCCGCTATGCAAGAATAAACCACTATGAGCAACAAGGCGACGCACCGCAAAACCTATAATTACAAATTGGAACCAACCCCTGAGCAAGAACAGGCAATGGAAACGGTTCTGCGGCACTGTCGCACCCTCTACAATATTGCATTGGAACAGCGCAAAACGTGGTGGCAACGCGGACAAGGTATCGGTGCTAGCTACTATCAGCAGCAGAATGAGTTGCCAGACCTCAAGGAATCGTTTGCTGCGTTCAAGCAAGTGCATAGCTTAGTCTTGCAAGATGTGTTACGCCGACTGGAAAAAGCGTTTGAGAGCTTTTTCCGCCGCGTGAAGCATGGAGAACAACCCGGCTATCCGCGTTTCCAGGGCAAAGATCGCTATCATTCTTTCACCTACCCCCAATATGGCAACGGCGCGACGCTAGACGGCGGATTGCTCAGTCTCTCCAAGCTAGGCCGCGTCAAAATTCGCCTGCATCGGCCCCTGGAAGGCACCCCCAAGACGGTCACGCTGTCCAAAGAGGCGGATGGCTGGTACGCCTGCATCTCCTGCGAGGGCGTGCCACTACAGCCGCTTCCCAAGACAGGCAAGGTCACTGGCATAGATGTCGGGCTGAAAGTCTTTTATGTGACAGCGCACAATGAGGTCTGTGAGAACCCGCGCCACTTCAGGAAAGCAGAAGCGGCGTTGCGCCGCAAGCAGCGCAAGCTCGCTCGCTGTGAAAAGGGCAGTAAGAACCGCGAGCAGGTGAAGGCGCAAGCTGCCAAGCAGCATCAGAAGGTCAAGCGGCAACGCTGCGATTTTCATCACAAAGAGGCGTTGCACCTCATCCGCCAGTACGACACGATCTATCTCGAAGATTTGCAGGTCGCCAACATGGTGCGCAATCGCCACCTGGCGAAGTCTATCAGTGATGCTGGGTGGGCACAGTTCCGCTCCATACTCGAGTACAAGGCAGCATGGGCCGGTAAGCGAGTGGTCGCGGTTCCTCCACACTATACCAGCCAGGTCTGTAGCCGGTGTGGCGCCTATGTCCAGAAAAGTCTCAGTGTGCGGACCCACGTGTGTCCAGAATGTGGCTTGGTGCTGGACCGCGACCACAACGGCGCTATCAACGTGTTGCAAGCAGGTCTGCAACAAGATGAACAAGCCCAGGCAGAACAGGTGGGGGCACCGCCTTCGGGGGGTAACGTAGCGGGGTGCCGCAGGCGTTCTCCGAGAAGCCCCGTGCTTTAGCACTGGGGAGCATGTCACCAAGTAAGGTCATTATGCCTCAAAAGCCCGTTGAGAACAAGTGTTCCATCCTATAATCCCATTCAGCCAATATCACCTTGAGGCATCGTTAGTGTGTGGCAAAGACCTGGGGTTCGGGTAGTGGTATGCCATCTTGCTGTGCCCACATGATGAGAGATTCGATCAAATCCTCTCCTTGCTTGACCGCCTCTTCATAAGTATCGCCATGTGTGAGATTGCCCGGAAACTCCGGGATAGAGACTATAAACGCCTGATCTTCATCTGACCACTGGATAATCATTGAGTAGTGCAAATGCTGCTTCTGCGTGCTGCTCACGGTTGCCTCCTCTTTGCCTCGCGGACCTGCTCAATTGCTTGACGCACTTCGCGTTCCTGGTATGGTTTCGCGTCATCTTTCGAGTGCCCAGCTATCGAAACATGACCTGGATAGAGTGGGTGAACCCAACGCCGGTGGCTGCCCTTCCCAGGTTGTCGTGTAAAGCCTTCTTTGCTCAGCTCTGCTTCGAGTTCACGCAATTTTCTTGGCATGTCACCTCCACGGCACTCCCATGTTAGCATATCCTTGTTCATTAGGTGGCATTTCTGCGGTTTGCTCACTTTGTGTCTATATATCCTACTATCGCTGAGAGCGTAGGAGGAATGCGGCTGCAACTCAACGAATTGCAGCCGCTATGCTAGGATAAACAGACCAGCCACGCTCTCTACCCCCAGATCGGTTGGTAGGTGAGGATGAGCGCCCCCGTTCTGGTTGTGCCGGAACTGGCAAGGTGCAAGTGATTGAGACTATCCCCAGCCTTGAACAGTTGCTCTCCACCGCTGACCAGGATGGGATACACCACCAGTATCAACTCGTCCAACAGGTCCAGGCACGCCGGGCAGACAAGACTTCTTCTATCTTGCGCTTTTTCTTTATCAGCAATGGTCCAGAAAGAAGGTGGCCTGTGGCTAATACTGCCACAGGCCCTCAAATGAGAGGACTATTATGTTCGCAGACAGATCACACATCGGTCTGAGGAGGCCTAGCGTAAGGACGAACGAACGCGAGCAGGGTGGCACCTACCGCTAGAGCTGCGGGTGGTAGCAAAAATAGCACAAAACTGATCACCGCAATCACAGCGAAGACCAGCGTTGCCAGTGCCAATAATAGTCTTCCTGGAAGAAAATCGAACACCCCATCAGCCGTGACACCCAGGGCAATACTAAGGAGTATCACCCCAAAACCAATAAGATCACGTTGCACGCTATCTGGCTCAATGAAGCCACCAAAGTAAGTAAAAGCTGCAACAGTGCCAGCCAGAATAATAGCCAGCCACCCAAGTAAGAGTTCAACGCAGTTCAGACCCATGTTCGCTGTCCTCTCTCGAAGTGGCGCGCTTCTTCATCATGGCAACAATCTCTTTGGCCCATTGCTTCGACTTCACTGTGCCAAACCATCTGGTCCACCGAAGGCAATAGGTGAGTGTATCAATGCGCAGGCGGAACGGCTGAACAAGCGGACCACCTCGCTAGACTGACCATTTCCCCAAATGAATTCTGCTTCTATAAGCTACTTCCACCCAACCCCAACGCATAAATTCGCTATATCCAAAGATGTCTTATTCTACCTGATATTTGCCAAAATATCAGTGTTGGTTGCACATACGAGGCTGCCCAGGCGCGTGGTAGACTGAGCCAGGGCAGTTGGCATCACCAGCGGGGATATAAGGCAAACAATGAACTATCCATACACCGAGATACGCGAGAGCAGACTATACTTCACTGGCAACCGCGTGCCAGCCTCGTGAATTCACCTGCCCTCAAACAGGAAAACCAAACTTAGTTGACATTGCTTGGCAGGAGGATAGTCTGTGATGGCAATCTGGCATAATCCTGGTCCTGGATGGCAGATACTTACTCCCACTGGTTTCCCGGACGAAGCAACACTTCATACGCTTGTCGAGCAGGCTCCTCAGATGTTGCCTTTGGCTGGTTCTCCACACCTGACAGTAGTTGGCCGTGAGGTATTGCTTGGCAATGGTTACGCTGACTTGCTTGCGCTTGAGCCGACAGGGCAAGTTGCAATTGTTGAAATCAAACTTGCCAAGAATGCAGAAGCACGGCGAGCTGTTATTGGTCAAATCCTGGGATATGCAGCCTATTTGCAAGGAGCGACGTTTGAACAATTTGAGCAGGTGATTTTAGCTCATCACCTGCAAAAACGCGGATTTGTAAACCTTGCCGATGCTGTAGCTTCCGAAGATCAGGAAAACTCGTTTGATGCTGCAAGTTTCGCGGATGGAGTGGCGCGAAGTCTTAGGGATGGTCGTTTTCGCCTCGTTATCGTACTGGATTCTGCCCCAAGCGAACTTGTTCGGATTGCAACATTTTTGGAATCTAGCACTGATAAGCTGGTTATTGATTTGATTACGGTATCATCCTACGATGTGGGCGGAACACGTCTCCTGGTGCCGCAACGTGTGGAAGGTGAACAAGAGAGGGCTATGAATGACTCTCTCCCTACTCCACATAAGATTGCTCAGGGAAAGCTGGCAAGTGGTGCAGATGATTTTGTTGCGTCAATTGCTCAAGCGCCAGAAGAAAAGCGGCCGGTACTTGAAAAGCTGGCGGTATGGGCGGATACTCTTGAAAAACAAGGATTGGCGCGCTTGAGTACCTATCACGGCACATCAGGAATGACTACGCTGCTGCCTCGCCTTTTCGTTGGCGATGTGGGCCTGGTGACTATCTATAATGGCGCTAGCGGTCCGCTTCAATTTTGGCGCAGTGTTTTCGAGAAACGAGCGCCAGATAGCATCGCAGCAGTAGAACAAATCACTGGCAAGAACATGAAACAAGGGAGTACGACGCTTGCCATTTCCGATGAATTACTGAGCGTGCTTACGGAGGCATACCGGCAGGCAGCGAAAGTGATAGCAGCAAAATGAACAAAACGAAAGGCGAAGCAATGGGCAACGCAACGGCAGAGCAGTTGTTCGCCGCGCTGGGCGAGCGCATCACCGCCGCAATGGAACGGCTGCGCGTGCCGGGGGTCGCGGTGGGCGTCCTCTTCGAGGGCAACGAGTACGTCGCGGGCTATGGCATCACCAGCGTGGACAATCCCTTGCCGGTGAACGGCGACACGCTCTTTCAGATCGGCTCGACCAGCAAAACCGTCACCGCGACGGCGGCGATGCGTCTGGTGGAGCAAGGCAAGCTGGACCTCGATACGCCGGTGCGCGCCTATCTGCCAGAGCTACGCCTCTCCGATGAATCGGTCGCCGCGCGAGTTACGCTGCGCCATCTCTTTACGCATACCGGCGGCTGGATTGGTGACTATTTCAACGACTTCGGCAATGGCGACGACGCGCTGGCGAAGATGGTGGCCGCGATGGAACCGCTGCCACAACTGACGCCGCTCGGTGAAATATGGTCGTATAACAACGCTGGCTTCTATATCGCCGGGCGCGTCCTCGAAGCCGTCACCGGCAAACCCTATGAAACGGTGATTCAAGAGCTGGTGCTGACACCGCTGGGCATGAAGATGTCGTTCTTCTTCCCCGGCGACCTCATGACCTATCGCTTCGCCGTCGGCCACAACGAACGCGAGGGCAAGACAGTGGTGGCGCTCCCCTGGCCACTGCCGCGCGCCGCGCATCCCGCCGGTGGCGTCACCTCCACCGTGCGCGACCAGTTGACCTATGCGCGCTTCCATATGGGCGACGGCACGGCCAGCGATGGCACGCGGCTACTCGCACCGGAGACGATGGCGCTGATGCAAACGCCAATTGTGCCCGCCGGCGGCACCACCGAACACATGGGCATCACCTGGATGCTGCGCCATGTGGGCAGCGTGCGCATCGTCGAGCATGGCGGCGCCACCAACGGCCAGCTTTCCGCCTTCCTGATGGCGCCGGAACGCCAGTTCGCCCTCACCATCCTCACCAACGCCGATACCGGCGGTCAGCTCAACAGTGAGATGGTTAAATGGGCGCTTGACCAGTATCTCGCCGCCAGCGACCCGGAGCCGCAGCAGCTTGATATGCCGGAGGAGCAACTGACGGCGTATGCTGGCCGCTACACCAGCGCCGCCAACGACCTCGATCTCTTCCTGCGCGACGGCGTGCTGATCTTGCAGGATATCCCCAAAGGCGGCTTCCCCACGCCAGATTCGCCGCCGCCGCCAGCGGACCCGCCGGTGCGGCTGGCGTTCGTTGCCGAGGACCGTGTGCTGGTGCTGGATGAGCCGCTGAAAGACGCCCGCGCCGAATTCCTGCGCGATGCCGATGGCAATCTCGTCTGGTTCCGCATCGGCGGGCGTGTCCACAAGCGCATAACTGACGAAAAGTAAGCAGAAATCGAAGAAATCCAAGAAATTGAGGTGCTACGATGCGGCTGGGATTGGCGCTTGGCTATTGGGGTGGACGACCCACCGACGCGACATCGCTGGTGTTGGAGGCCGAACGGCTCGGCTTCGATTCGATCTGGACCTCCGAGGCGTATGGCTCAGATGCGCTGACGCCGCTCGCGTGGCTCGGCGCGCTCACCAGCCGCATCAAGCTAGGCAGCGACATCCTGCAAATGCCCGCGCGCACCCCGGCGATGACCGCTATGTCCGCTGCCACGCTCGATCTGCTCAGCAACGGGCGCGTGCTGCTGGGCCTGGGCGTGTCGGGTCCGCAGGTGGTGGAGGGCTGGCATGGGCAGCCCTATGGCAAGCCGCTGGTGCGCACCCGCGAATACATCGAGATTCTGCGGACGATCTGGGCGCGCAAAGAGCCGCTGAATCATCAGGGCGAGGAGTATCACATTCCCATCGAAGGCGGCACCGGCCTGGGCAAACCGCTCAAACTCACCATTCACCCGTTGCGCCCGCGCATCCCGATTTATCTGGCGGCGCTCGGTCCGAAAAACGTTGAGCTGGCGGGCGAGATTGCTGACGGCTGGCTGCCAATCTTCTACGCGCCCACCCGCGAGGCAGATTTCCTCGCCGCGCTGGATGCTGGCCTGGCGAAACGCGACCCTGCCAGCGAGCCATTCGACATCGCGCCGACCGTCAATATCGTGCTGGGCGACGACGTGCAGGCATGCCGCGACATGCTCAAGCCGATGCTGGCGCTCTACATCGGTGGCATGGGCGCGCGTGGCAAGAACTTCTACAACGATCTCGCCTGCCGCTATGGCTACGAAGCGGCGGCCAAAGAGATTCAAGATCTGTATCTGGATGGCAAGAAGAAAGCGGCGGCAGATGCCGTGCCAGATGATCTGGTAGACGAGGTGGCGCTCTGTGGCCCGCGCGAACGCATTGCCGAGCGACTGGAACCGTGGAAGAGCTCACGCGCGACAACGTTGATCTGCGGCACGATCCAGCCAGAAGCGTTACAGGTGATGGCAGAGTTGGTGTTGTAGTGGCTTCAGCCGCTGTCAGAAGTATAAATGATACTAAATGCAACGTATTACAAACATATACTGGACTTTGGGGGAAAGACCGGGTATACTTTTCCCATCACCGAGAGGGATAGGCTGATATCTCTCCTCTCTCGTGGAGCGAATGGCGGGCTGATTTCCGCACGAACGCTCAATTTGGCAACGCGGCTGATTTCGCGGCGCCAGTGGTGGTACAGCGGGCTGATTTTCCGTAGAGCCACCTCGACGACGATCTGAGGCGGATTTTCTCGGTCGCCGGACGGCATCGGGAGGCTGATTTCTCCGGGAGCCACTATCTAATCGGGGCAGAGGTACCATCTCTGCCCCATTGATTTGTTTACGACAGTGCTGGCGAGGCGTAGATCATCCCGTTCGCATGGTAGGACCAACCAGGAGCGCCGTCACTCTCACGGAAGGTATAGACGGTTCCACTATCCGAGGCGACAAAGATCGCGCCAAATGCCACCGTCGGCGGCGAATCCACCGCGCTATCCAACATTTTGCTCCACATGACCTTGCCGGTCTGCGCGTTCAGCGCATAGAAGCCGCCCCCCTGCCCTCCGGCATAGACCATATCGCCATCCAGTGTCACCGCTGAGCCGGTTGGCAACGGTGGCTGCGCGGCGTTGCCAGTCGTCGCGTACTTCCAGGCCAGGCTGCCCGTCTGCGCATTCAGCGCATAGACGGTCTGGTCAGTTGAGCCGATATAGACCATGCCGTCACCGACGGCGGGCGGCGAAATGACGGAGCCAGCCGCCTGCGAATGCCAGAGTTGGTTGCCGGTCTGCGCATCCACCGCATAGACGGTATAGAAGCCGGACCCACCGACGTATACCACATTGTTCTTTACCACCGGCACACCGCCGAGGCCACCGTTTGGCTCAAACTTCCAGCGCAGCGCGCCGCTATTGGCGTCGAGCGCATAGAGGCCCGCGCCGGAGCCGACAAAGACCGTGCCATTGACGACGCTTGGTGTCGTATAGAGATGGTCATGTGCGCCAGCCAGCGGCAGCGAGAACACCCAGCGTTGGTGGCCGGTGGCTGCATCCAGCGCGTAGACGGCGGCGCCATCGCTATTGACATAGAGCGTCTGTCCAGAGAGCGCGACATAGCCATCATAGCCACTGTTGTCGCTGACACCAACTGTGCGCTGAAATGTCCAGAGCTTCTGGCCGGTGGTCGCGTTTACCGCATAGACGTTGCCGTCGTCCCCTGCCACATAGACAGCGCCATTCCCCACGGCAGGGATGCCGATGGTACCGGCGGTGTTGGTTTGCCAGCGGAGTTTCCCAGTCTCTGCATCCAGCGCAACGAGAAATCCGTCATTGTGCAGGCTCGCGCCTATCGTCGTCGTGACATAGATGGTGTGCTGCGCCAGCGAAGAGCCGAGCGATACCGTCGGCGTCACTGCTGGCGATTTGTCCTGCTGCGCCGCGCATGCCAGCAACAGGAAGCAGAGCAGCAGGATGGGCGCGCGGCGCAGATAACGCACCGGAGGCATCTGGTGTGCGCGACCATTGCGGAAATTGCGACAATACCGAGAACTCATAACCCCAATCTCCCCAACATGCGAGCGTATTTCCGCGATGTTCGAGTCTCGCGGCACCTCGTATTGCGCGCTATTGTGGGCCATCCGCAGGCCATTACGCCAGGAAAAGTACGCAATATGACGCGCAATCTGGTGGAAAAAGTGGCGTCTGCCGGGCGTACTATAATGCAGAGACAGAGACGCGAGTAGAGCCGGCTGTCGAATAGGCCTTCTGGCTCCCCTCTCCCGCGCACGGGGGAGGGGCTGGGGGTGGGGGACCTGACGCATGAATGATGAGACGCCATCCATTACCTTTGCCGCGCGCCTCAAAGCCGCACGCCGCGCCGCCGGACTCACCCAGGAAGAACTGGCAGCGCGCGCAGGTGTCAGCGTGCGCACGATCAGCGCGCTGGAAAACGGCGGCAAGCACACCCCCTATAAAGAGACGGCGCGTTTGCTGGCGGGCGCGCTGCATCTCAGCGTCGAGGACCAGCGGGCGTTCCTGGCCGCCGCACGCCGCGCCAGAGTCACTCGTTCCATCACCGCCAGCACAAGCACACCTGTGGTACCTGTGAACCGGCCAACCTTGAACCTGCCGCTGCCTGCCACGCCGCTGATTGGGCGCGAAGAGCAGCTTGCGGCCACCAGCGCCCTGCTGCGCCGCGCGGAGGTGCGCCTGCTCACGCTGAGCGGACCGCCGGGGGTCGGCAAGACACGGCTGGCGCTAGGGCTGGCAAACGGGCTAGCGGGCGATTTCACTGATGGCGTGTGGTTTGTCGCGCTGGCGCCGCTCGCGTCTCCGGCGCTCGTCGCACCGGCGCTGCTGCGAGCTATCGGCATCGCTACCCCTGATAAAAACGCCGAGAACGACGCGCTCCCCACGCTGATTGCGGCGCTGCGCGAGCGACACATGCTGCTGCTGCTCGACAATTTCGAGCAGCTACTGGCCGCCGCGCCACTGATCGCTGATCTGCTGGCAACCTGCGCTCATATAAAAGTCCTGGTGACGAGCCGCGCGACGCTACGACTGCGCGGTGAATATGTCGTCGCTGTTCCACCGCTGGCGCTGCCAGACCCCACCCAGCAGTTGCCACTGGATGCGCTGGCGCGGATTCCGGCGGTCCGGCTCTTTGTGGAGACGGCGCAGCGCACCAGACCGGCGTTCATGCTTACTGAAGGCAATGCGGCGGCGGTGGCCTCGCTCTGCCAGCGGTTGGATGGCCTGCCGCTGGCGCTGGAGCTGTCGGCGGCGCAGGTCGCCTTGCTCGCGCCGGATGAACTGCCGAAGCATCTCAACCAACATGTGAACCACGTGAACTCACTGGCGCTGCTCACCAACGGCGCAGCAGACCTGCCGGAGCAACAACAAACGCTGCGGCGGGCGCTCGCCTGGAGCTACAACCTGCTGACACCACAGGAACAGGCGGTCTTTCAACGGCTGGCGGTCTTTGCCGGTGGCATGTCGTTGGCTGCGGCGCAGGCCGTGTGCTGCGATTGCCTGCCTGCGGAGAAGCCAGACGCGGCGCTGGATAGGGCGGATATACTGCATGTGCTGCTGTCGCTCGTGAACAAGAGCCTGCTGCTGCGAGATGAGCGCGCGGCGGATGATTCCCCGGATGGGCCACGCCTACGGATGCTGGAAACCATCCGCGAGTACGCCAGCGAGCAATTGGCAGCCAGCGGAAAAGTGGCGCAGGAAGCGGCGCAGCGTGCCCACGCCAGCTATTATGTGACCACCTTCGAGGCGACGGAACACCTCCCAGAGCGGGAGCGCATTGCGCTGTTGCTGCGCTATGAGCGTGATCTCGATAATTTCCGGGCGGCGCTACGCTGGGCCATGAATAGCACATATCCTGGCGATAGCGAGTTGGGGCTGCGGCTGGCGGCGACGCTCGGCCTGTTCTGGTATGGCGCAGGTCATCTGGATGAGGGATTGCGCTGGCTGCGCGGATTACTGGCGCGCGCCGGAGACCTCGATGACCTGAGTGCTGCGGCTGAAGCCACCAATCCAGCGCGGCAGCGCAGCGCGGCTGTGCGTGGCAAGGCGCTGCACATCGCCGGCTGGATACTGCTTGATCGAGGAGAATACGCGCGCGCCGCGCCGCTGCTGGAACGCAGCATCGCCCTCTATCGCCAGACTGAGGAGGTGACGGCGCTGGCGGAGACGACGAATCATCTGGGCGTCGTACTCTTGCGGCAGGGAGATGCCGGGCGGGCGGAGACGCTGTTCCAGGAGGGGCTGGCATTGTACCGGCAGGCGGGTGTGCCGGGCGGCATCGCCCACACGCTGCGTCACCTGGGATGGGTGGCGGCAGAGCGGCGGCAGTATTCGCTGGCAGAAGCGTACTTTCAGGAGAGCCTGGCGCTGTATCGCTGCCTGGGAGATCAAGGTGGCGTCTCGCGGCTGCTGGACAGCCTGGCCTATCTAGCCTGCGAGCAACGGGCGTATGGCAGCGCGACCGCTTATCTCATGGAAAATCTGGCGCTGGTGCGGCAGAGCGGCGATCAACACGGCGAAGCCTTTGCGCTGGCGATGCTTGGGCAGGTAGCCTATGAGCAAGCGGACTATCAGCAGGCGGCAACACTCTGGCGGCAGAGTCTTGCGCTCCATCGCCGCCTGGGGCATCACTACACTGTTGCCTTCCGCCTGCTCTGGCTGGGCAACGTCGAGCGCGAACAAGACCGCTATGCGCAGGCGCTGGACCTGTACGAAGAATCGCTCACGCTCTACCAGCAGTTAGCGGTGACGGAAGGCGTCATGGCCTGCCTGCATAGTCTGGCGGATAGCGCGAGCCGCCTGGGGCGCGCAGAGCAGGCGGCCTGGCTCTGTAGCGCAGTCTCGCGGCTCCGCAAAACCACCGGCGCGCCCCATCCGGCAAACTTCACGCGGCTGGTGACGCTCACGCGCCGCGAACTGGGTGATGCCTGCTTCACCTCACTCTGGACCGCTGGCAGCGCCCTCACGGCGGAGCAGATCATCACCCGCGCACGGGATATGGCAGCGGAACTGCGCGCCGCCATCTCTTGACAGGCCGCCCGCCGCTATGGTACGCTTGCCTGCGTCGGGAAACGACTGGTTCTCTCGTCAAAAGCTGTCCAGAAATAGGGATGGCCCCACGGTGTAATCTGCACCATGAGGCCGTTCGATTGCGTCATCTTTTCAGCCTCCCGCAACCAAACCGGATGTTCATCATACGGTATCGCGCTTGGCCTGCGCAACTGCTGTCACTGGCAGGCAAGGAGCAGATACCACGAGCGACGCGAGGCTCTGAGAGGATGACGTTCACCACAGAAAGGTGAGGTCATCGCTATGCCTCGTAGAACACACGTCACTCGCTCACCTCGCTCATCGCGCTCGCCTCGTGTCCTGCATCTCTTAGGTCTGTCGCATCTGCTGCTGTTCTTGTGGCGCTTCCGCATCGGCTGGCGCTATGCCCGCTCCTTCACTACTCCCGCTCTTGCTTCTCTGCCGTCCTTCCCACCCGATCCCTGGGATACTCGCCCACCGCTGCCTGACCTCACCGGCTGCACCCCAGCGCAACGCGAGGCTATCCAGCTTGCCCTCGATTATGGCGTGGTAGCGCACTGCCTGGCGACTCGGACGGCACGTGGCGCGCAGGTGCAACTCTATGTCGCCTCAGTGGTGGGCTTGGGCCAGCCACACGCTTGCGCCCCGTTGCCTGAATACCGGCTGGGCATGGAGCGGATTGTGCGCGTGGAGGGGCGGCAGCGCCGTCTGCTCTGTGAGTGCCCATTGGGGCAGCGTGGCCAGCCCTGCGCCCATGTCGGCGCGACGTTGGTGCAGGTGTTGCGCTAGGCAACAAGAGCGAGCCAGCGAATAAATTCGCGCCTGGATGGCCTGCGGGCCGCGAAACCTGCCTCCGCAGGTTGGGAACAGGCATGCCTATCCCTAGTCCGCGCAGGCGGACTTGGCGGCTGAAAGCCATCCAGGCGCGGTTTCAACCGCCGGCCCTTTCTCACAGCAAGCCGGTGACGGCATCGGTGACGGTAAACGTGCCGGTCGCGCCGGAGACGGCGGCAATCGTCAGCGTGAACGACTGTGTTCCGCGCAGCAGTTGATCGGAGCAGAGGCCAGAGTTCGGCGTAATGACCACCTGCTGGCTCCCACCGGCGGGAATCGTGCCGCTGGCTGGGCTGGCGCTGGCCCAGGGTGTCGAACTGCCTGGAACCGTGCTGACAATCGTCGTCTGATATCCGACCGGCCCGCCCGTCTGGTTATAGAGCGTTACCGTGAACGACGGCAGCGCGAGGACCAGCGTACACTGCTGCTGGATATCCACCTCGCTGACGCTGAACGCTCCGGGAACCGCCGTTGCTGTGGGCTGCGGCGTCACCGTCGGCCCGCCCGGCGTCACGGTACTGCTGGGTGGTGTGCCGGACCCCACCGTCACCGTTGCGCCACCACCGCTGGACCCGCCCGGCGTCACCGTATTGTTCGCGCCAGTGCCACTATTTGCTGAAGTTGCAGTTCCCGTAGATTGCCCGGCAAAGGGGAACAGGTTGGATAAACCATTGGCGCCCAAAAACTGATGGTTTCCGGCACTCGTCAGCAGATAGACGCCGGAGCAGACGAGAAGCGCAGCAATCAGCACCAGTGAGATGACGGCGCGGCGGCGGCGCTTGTTCTGCGTCTCCAATTCCAATTGCCGTGGGCGAGGTACGGTCGGCCTGGTGGAGATGGCTGGCGCACCAGCCAATTCCTCCGTTGGGCCGGGAAGTTCGAGCGGCTGCGCAGCGCCCGCTAGAGCCGCACCCACGCCGATCATTGGCGCTCCGGCCACTGCTGCCCCAACAGGGACCTGTGGCGGTGGCAGTGGCACATAGTCCGGCTTGCCTAGCGTCACCTCCTGCCTGGCCTGCGCCACACGCCCGAAGCCATCAATCACCGCCAGCGTCACCGGGACTACTGGGATACGCGGCGCGCCTGCCGGTCGCTTGCTCTTGCCACGCGACTTACCCATTGCTCCCACTGCATCAATCGTTCGCCTATCAATAGTCACTTCCGGCGTATGGTCCTTCAGAAACGTCTGCCCACCATCGCATGACCACGCATAATCGTAGGGTGGATAGGAGGCGCTGAGAAGTTGCGCGCGCAGCACCGTGCTGAGCGGGTCCAACGGCGGCATGCCAGAGGCATCGGGCGCAGCATCCACCTGTTCGATGGCAATGGTAGGAGCAGGCGGGATAGGCGCTGGTTTCAGCGGAGCCGGTGACTTCAAGGGGACCGCGTAAAAGAGCGTGAGCGCGCCAGCGGCTACATCAAGATAACTGGGCGCGACCTCCATCCTCAACTGGCCGTCCAGCACGCTGAACCGCTGGACCAGGCTCTGCCCCAGCGCCGCGCGCACCAATCGCTCGCAATACTGCGCGCCAATGATTTCCGCCGCACGCTGGATATCGGTGGAGGCGGCTTCTTTGAGTTCATGCGGCGCAGGGCGATCTTTGGCAACGGCGGGCTGTGGAATCGTCTCGAACTCTAGCTTTGGCGAAGACGCAGCGACGCGCACCTGCCCATCCGGGGACGGAGAAAGCTGCAAAGCAATCACAGCGGAAGCGCTGACTACACCCTTCGAGAGAAACACCAGCATCGTCGCCGCGCCATTAGCAGCAAGCGCCAATTCCACTCCATCCAGCTTGGCAAGCCGCTCACCGTTGATATCGGTGATATCGTCGTGTTCGGAAATATTGCCGGAGCCACGCAACGCCTCAGTCGCGCGTTCCATCTCTTGATTGATGGCAGCGGCGCTGAAGGTCAGCGCGAAGTTGCAATCAGGATGCGCCGACAGCCGCTCTTGAAGCTCCTGGAGGCTGGCGGAATTCCTTCCGCGCGCTATGCTGGCCGGCTTGCCAGGAGCGCCAAAACTGCTCACATTGCCCATGTTGCCCATGTTGCCCATGTTGCCCATGATGACGGCGTTGCCATGCTTCGGCCCCAGGATGCGCACGCGCGTCGTCTCGCGGTCCATCTTGACGAAGCGACTGGTGAAGGTCAGCGGAAGCTGCGCCAGCCGCTCGACGAGACCGGCCCGCAACAGCGCAGCGATAGGAGCCAGCAGGTCTTTGTTCTCGCGGTCCTGCGGCAATGGCGTTCCGGCGTAGCGCAGATCGAGCGCGTGCAGATCGAGGCTCTCGGTGCGCAGCCCCAGGTACGAGACGCCGCCGGGATAGTGCTGCACCAGCGGCTTCATACGCGCCAGCACCGGCCCGCTGAACGACAGGATGCGCCTGGTTTGCGGCTGGCGAAAGCCACCATGCACCTGCAACGTCAGCAGGACATCACCGCTATCATCAAACTCCAGGCGCGGCGCATCCCACCACAGCGCAATCTCCCCATGCGGAGCGGGACCAGAAGGCGCGCCGCCGTGCCGTGGGCCGCCCGCCGGAGCCGAAACGCTCTGCGATTGCGCTGTACTCAGTTGCCTGGGCACATGTAATGGCGATGTCGGTCCCAGACTGAGGACCACATCCAGCAGCGACAGCCAGAAATCGGCTACCAGGCTCTGCCGGAACTGAATCGTACTCTCGAAACCTGCGCTATTTGCCACACCATGCTCCTTTTCCCCCATTCATTCATCATCAGAACAAACAGCCATATCCGTTGGCTGCATGCAGTTTACCAGAAAAGACACCGGGAGGGAAGATAGTACATAATTTTTGATGGATCAGATCAACGTCCCCAGTGGAAGAGTCGCGCGAACCAGCCGGGGCGCCTGGTGCGCTCAGCCTGCGGGATGGCCGCTTCTCTGGCGCGTTCGCGCTTCCTGTCGCGTTTGTCTTTCTTGCTCTTTTTGCCACGTTTGCCGCGCTCGTTCTTCGTCTCGTCGCTCTCTGCTGATGTAGCCTCATCAGCGCCTTGCATCTCAGTTGGCGCGGCGCGGGCGGTGGCATCCGTCAACGTGGACACCTGCGGCGCCGGAACCTCAGCAGCGCCACCAGCCTCAGTTCCAGCCTCAACCGGCGCCGTTGGTGAGGATGGTGGAGTTGATGGAGACGAAGGCCAGCTTATGCGGAAGACATAGGCGCGTGGCGACGGCGCAGGCGGAGTGCTGGCTGGTTGTTCTTCGCCGTTATTCTCGCGTTCGGCGCTGGTTGGCGGCGTGGGTTGTGCCAGTGGTGGTTGACTGGCCGGTTGGGCAGGCTGGGCCGGTTGTGTAGGCTGGGCAGGCGTACCACCGGCGATCTGCGCGGTCAATTCTTCGAGCGTACCCAGGTGCGGCGCAATCTCCAGCAGATGGCGCACCTGGGCAACCGCCTCATCACGCAGGCCGCGACGATAGAGCGCGCTGGCATAGGCGAGAGAGACGTTGGTATCGTCTGGCACCAGGTCCACACAGCGGGCATATTCAGCCAGCGCCTCATCCATGCGCCCTAATTCTTCGAGCGTCTCCGCCAGCGCCAGTCGTGGCTGGATGGCGCTGGGGCGTCGCGCCAGCGCATCGCGCAACCGCTTCTCCGCCGCCACAGGCTCACCCCAGGCGCGCAGCGTTTCCGCGTAGTAATACAGTGTGCGGGCGCTACGCGGATTGAGGGCGTGGGCGCGCTCGAAGGCGGCACGCGCCTGCTCGCGTTGGTCCAGCGCGGCATGCACCGTCGCCAGTTCCAGCAGCGTCTCAGCGTCGTTCGGCGCCAGTTGAATCGCGCGCTCGAAATGTGTCAGCGATTCCAGCCAGCGTTCATGTCGCGCGAGATAACGCGCATAGCCAAGTTGCGGGAGAGCGTTTGCGGGAGCCAGTTCCAGCGCGCGCTGGTATTGTGGTTCGGCCTCGGCGTCGCGCCCGGCGTCTGCCAGCAAAATGGCGAAGTGGAAGTGTGTTTCCCAATCCGCCGGATTCGCGGCAAGCGCACGCCGGTAATATTCTTCAGCCTCGCCGGGGCGCAACTGGCTATCCAGCAGATTCGCCAGCCCAATCAGCGCATCCACATAGGTGGGGTCATCCGCCAGCACCGCGCGATACGCCTGCTCGGCCTCGTCGGTGCGATCCAGCACCATCAGCAGGTCCGCCTCGATCATGCGCACTCGTGGGTCATTGGGGCGGCGCTGGCGGGCGCGCTGCAATGCGCCGAGCGCCTCATCCGAGCGGCCCAGGCGATGCAACAACAGGCCGAAATTGATCAGCGTTACGTCGTCGTCCGGCTCCTGCTCCAGCGCGCGACGATAGAGACGTTCAGCTTCATCCGGCGCGCCCCGGCGGGCCAGCACATTCGCCAGATTGACCAACACACTCGTATCGTCGGGCTGCCGCGCCAGCGCCTCGCGGAAAAAGGCTTCTGCGCCAGAGGGGTCGCGTTCGGCGGCCTGCGCATAGAGGTCTGCGGCGGCGCGTGGCTGGCCGCGCTGTTCCAGCAGTTGCGCCAGTTCCATCAGCGGGAAGGCGCCCTCCGGCGAAAGCTCGTGCGCGCGGCGTAGCTCGCGTTCCGCTTCGTCCCAGCGTTCTTGCGCCTCCAACAACTGCGCGTATTCGATATGCAGTGTAGCAACCTCCGGCGCAAGCTGAATGGCGCGCTGGAATTGCTCTTCGGCCTCTGCCAATCTACCAGCGATAGCCAGCGCTTTGGCATACGCGCCGACTACCTCCATTGTATCCGGCTCCAATGCCACCGCCGCCGCGATTTCTTCAACGGCTTCGGGGTTGCCCTGATGCGAGAGCAGCGTCCCATAGGCCAGCCGCGCGGCGGCATCGTCGGGCCGTTGGCGCGCCGCCTGGCGTAGCAACGGCTCCGCCTCCTCGATGCGCCCATGCTGCTCCAAGAGATGCCCCAGCGCCAGGGCAATATGCGGGTCGTTCGGCGCAAGTTGCCGCGCCTGGCGCAGCAGCGCCTCTGCCTCATCGTGCCATTGCATACTATTGCGCAGCAATGCAAGCTGTAGGAGGATCAAAGGCGCATCCGGTTCGCTGCGCAACGCCCGCCGCAGCAATCGCTCAGCTTCCAGCAGTTCACCGCGTGCGCTCTGCACCGAGGCCAGCCGGGACAACGCCAGGCTATTCTCCGGGTCGAGCGCGAGCGCCTGCTGAAAATCGCGCTCTGCCTCATCGAATTGCCCCTGTTTGAGGGGTAGCATGCCGCTGTTGAGATAGACCTCCGGGTCGTCTGGCGCAAGCTGGCGCGCCCGCGCATAGAGCGCAGCGGCTTCCTCATCTTGATCGGCGTTGTCATAGAGTTGCGCCAGCAGCACATGGGCACGGGCGCTCTCCGGCGCGCGTTCGAGCCTGGCGCGGCGCAGCGCGAAGGCTTCATCCCGGCGCTTCTCCGCCCAGAGCAGCGCCACCAGCCGCGTCTCCGCCGATTCATCGTCTGGGTTCAGTTCCAGCGCGCGGCGCAACACACCCTCGGCCCGCGCCGCCTGGCCGAGTTCCGCCAGCACGATGCCATAGAGCCGTAGCGCCTGTTCCTGCGTCGGCTCGCGTTCGATGGCGCGCCGCAGCAGCGCCTCTGCATCGCTCCAGCGGCGATCATTCATATAGAGCAGTGCCAGGTTGATGAGCGTCGCCACATGGTCCGGCTCGTGCTGCAACATCCACTGGAAATAGGCTTCGGCGCGTGACGGGTCGTTGACACAGGCTTCGCGGAAGAGCCGTTCTGCCTCCTCGTGCTGACCCAGTTCATCCAGCACGGCGCAGAGTTGCATCAGCGACAGGCTATCGCTCGCATCCAGCGCCACCGCCGCGCGTAGCTCACGTTCCGCACCGCTGAAATCGCGCTGGCGGGCCAGTAGCACGCCATATTGGCGGTGGGCGCGGGCATTGTGTTCGTCCAGTGCCAGCGCCCGGCGCAGCAGCTTACCAGCCTCCACCAGTTGATCGTTGTCCATATCCACAATGGCCAGCGTCAACAGCATGGTGGGATCATCGGGGTTGAGTTCGCATGCCTGGCGTAGCTGCGCTTCGGCTGCCTCGCGTTCGCCCTCGCGCACCAGCAGCACGCCGAAGTTATAGTGCGCAGTGACGCTGCCGGGGTTGAGTTCGATGGCGCGCTCATAGTGGCGGCGAGCCTCCGCGCGCTGCTGCTGATCGTCGAGGATGTTCGCCAGCAGCACATGCGCGTCAGCGTTCTCCGGCGCCATACGCAGCACCTCTTCGATGAGCGCCCGCGCGCCGGGCAGTTCGTCGCGCTGCGCCCGCACCCGCGCCAGCGCCGTCAGCGCCTCGATGTTGCGGGGATCATTCTCGGAGACGGCGCGCAGGCAGCGTTCGGCTTCAATGGGATCGAGTTCGAGGAGAGCCTCCGCCAGCGCAAAGAGCGCGTCGCTATCGTGAAGACGTTCGAGTTCAGCGCGCAGCGCACCGGCCAGCCATGCCCGGTCGCCACCCAGCAGCGCGCGCAGTTCGTCTTGATCGGCGCTGGCGGACGTCTGACGCAACGCGCCGGGTCGCCGGAAATCGGTTGCGCCGGCTGGCTCCAGCCATTCGCTCTCACCGTTACCGCGCCGCCGGTAGCTGCCGGACGCCTCTAACTCCCACGCGCCACGATACCAGTCACGCAGGGCAATCGGCGTGCCTCTGGCGCGCGCCGCCGCCAACGCGCGTGGGCGAGTGATAGGGGTGATGCCTGCCGCCTGGAGAAGTTGCACTGCCGCCCGCACTTGCTGGAGCGGACGGCTCGACGCTCCTTCCGGAGATTCAGTTGGCTGCGGCATCGTCCATCTCTCCTCTACGTTCCCATCCCTCGCTACTCCACGCCATGCCATGCCCAGACGCGGCGCTGGCGCAGTTCTGGTTTCCGCACTGCTGCCGGTCGCTTTCCGCAGCCGGATCGTTCGCATGCCAGTCTGCCCATTTTAGCGCCCTGGTGCGCCGGGGGCAAGTGGGAAGCGGCGATACAAGCCAGTTCGGCGGGCGTAGAGGAGAAAAGAAGATGGTAGACTGGGATGGGTCGAACCGGCTAGTTTCGGCTCGACCCATCAACGTCGCAGCGTATCGGGCAACCGCCCGGTCAATCAATAGCTGACCAGTGGAAGCTGATGAAGGTAGGTGTCGTCGGTCAGCTCTTTGAGCATAAAATCGGCAATGTCAGCGCAAGAAATCCTGATGCCTGAATCCTTGCCGACGAACCCAACGCGGTAGACGCCGGTGTGTGGCCCATCCACGATGCGCGGGCCACGCGCAATCACCCAATCCAGCCCGCTCTCTTCGATGATCTGCGCCGAAGTCTCGGCATCTCGTAAGACATCACCCGACATAAGGACCAGCAGCATGCGAATCGCGCGATCAATGACTTTGGGCTGATCCTGTGGCGCGTGGACGCCAGCGCCTGTCATGCTGACGAGCCGCCGCACACCCGCCGCTTTCATCCCCGCCACGATGTTGCGCGTAGCCACCGCTTGCAAGTCTTTGGGTGAGTCACGCCGGTGCCCCAACGCGCACACCACCGCATCCTGGCCGGCGATGGCTCCGGCTACCTGCACGCTGTTGGTCACGTCGCCCTGTACGACGCGCAACTGTTCATGCTGCAAGGGGAAACTGGCGGGCGTGCGCACAAAAGCTGTCACCGTGTGCCCAGCCGCCAGCGCCTGCTCCACCAACGCGCGGCCTGTGCGACCGGACGCGCCAAAAATGACGATACGCATAGAAGCTCTCTATCTTTTCCTCACTTGTTTTCGTTGTGTTCTCAGCATCGTGGTATGCCACAAAGCATGCCATGTCCTCAGTATGCGGTTTTGCTCTGAAATGAACAAGTACGCAGAAAAATCTGATATAGTATGGAAAATCATACCAGGTGTGGAGGAATAGACTATGACGCATCCTGAACAGCACTGCCCGGTGGAGACAACACTGCGCATCATCGGCGGCAAGTGGAAGCCCCTAATTCTCTATTTTCTCTTGCAAGACACCCGGCGCTTCAGCGAGTTGCGCCGGCTGGTGCCAGGGGTGACACAACAAATGTTGACTTCACAACTGCGCGAGTTGGAGGCCGATGGCATCATCCGCCGCCAGGTCTATGCGCAGGTGCCGCCGAAGGTGGAATATTCGCTGACGGAGACGGGCCGTAGCCTCCAGCCGCTACTCGATTGGATGCTGGAATGGGGCAAGAACTATTTGCAGGAGCACGGCCAGGAACTTGTCGCTGAGCCAGGGTGTGATGGTCCCGCAGAGAAATTGGCAACGGTACGTATATCCCCAGATCATCTGAAGACCAGGTGATCCGGGAACTACAAGGAGCCATGCCGTTTCACGTGCAACAACTCATAACCTACGTACCTACCGCTAGTGCGACAAGCCGCAAGTATCGCACGTACTTGCACGATGTGGTCGTGCGTGTTATGATAGACGTATCTAATGTTAGGTAGCCTAACGAACAGAGGAGTTATCATGACACTCGTACAAGTCGCCCAACACGCTGATGACCTCACTCGTGCCGCAACGTTCTACACCAAACTGCTCCGCAAAGAGCCTAGCGGGCACTTTGATCCTCCTGGACTGCTCTTCTTCGATCTTGGCGGAACCCGCCTGCTGCTGGAATCGGGCGCGCCCTCAGCGGTGCTGTATCTCAAAGTTGAGAACATTGCTGAAGAAGTCGAGCGGATCGCTTCATTTGGCGCTGAACTGGTGTCCGCGCCGCACCTGATCTTCACGCATGAGAACGATGCGCTTGGCCCCGCAGACACCGAGGAATGGCAGGCGGCCTTCAAAGACAGTGAGGGCAACACCGTCTTATTCGTCGAGTGGCGTCCCATCCAGCAATGAGCAAAATGAGCAACTCACAATCAGCGGCCAATCATCTTGCCGCCGAACAGCTCAATTCCTTTGCCATCCATTTGCTGCGGAGTCTGAGGCCCGTGGATCAGCGGGCGGGCCTCACCGCAGCCCGGCTCTCCACGCTTTCGGTACTGGTATATGCCGGTCCGCAGACGCTGAGCGCCCTTGCCCGCATCGAAGAGGTGCGACGGCCAACGATGAGCGGCATTGTTGATGGACTGGAAGAGGCGGGCCTGGCTCGTCGCATTCCTCATCCCACAAGCGCACGGCTGATACTGATTGAGGCAACCGGGGCCGGGCAGCGCATCATGGAGACCGCCCGGCAAGCCCGGCTGCAAGCAATCGCTGAGAGTCTGGCGCGGCTCGAACTTTGGGCCAGAGAAGCGATTATTGCGGCTGCGCCACATCTACAGAACCTCGTAGAGGGATTACGAAGCAATGGACTACCATGATTCCAGCGAGGAAATGAAGAACAAGAACTACTGCAAAAAATCAAACACGGGCAGAGCTAGAGATGACAATAGAGGAGTTGTGTGCCAGTATTGCAGCGAATCGCTCGCCGTTCTTCGCCACGCAACTGGCGGAGTGGGCCAGCGATTCGCTGCGCTTCCGCGTCTTCGCGGAGCAATACCGCGACAAGCTGCGCAAGAAACTGCGCGGGATGCGCGACGATGAGGGCGTGCGCGATCTGCTGGCGGAGTTGGAGGCGGCGCACGTTTTGCTGCGCGACCGGCGCTTCACGCTGGAATACGAGCCATACATCGCTGAGAAGCAGCGCGGGCCAGACTTCCGCGCAACGTTCCGCACGCATACGCTCTTCACCGTCGAGGTGACGCGCATGCGTAGCGCCGCCCACAACAAGCGCGATCTGTATGGACGCATCGCCGATGAGGTTTGTGAGAAGCTGCGCCAGATGTTGCCGGGCATCAGCAACGTGCTCTATCTGCGCGCCAGCGACGAACCCAATGCCAAGCTGGCGAAACTCGATCTCAACGATGCGATGGCGCAGCTCTTCGCCATCTACAAGCGTAAGGATGAGGCATTCTTCACCCGGCGCGGTCTCGACGGCTCAGCAGATTTCCTGCGGCGCTATCACCGGCTCAGTGGCATCCTCATCCGTCCGGCGGTCGCCAGCACGCCACCGCTCTGGCTCAATGCCCTGGCGAAGCACCCGCTATCCAGCGAGCTACGCCAGGCGTTGCTGGCAGTGTAAGCGGAAGCACATCAATACTGCTCGTTTTAGACGCCTCATCGCGCGCTCAGCAGTCGAACACCGACCAGCAGATATCGTTCCGCAACCGCTGATCGTCGAGGACGAGCGCGCGAATCGCCTCCGGGAGCTGGTCGCGCTGCCACTGGCACTCGCGTCGCCCTGCCCGCTCGGCCTCTCCCTCCGGCGCAGCGGCGCGGGCGGCCTTGATCGCATAGGCGGCTGCGCCAAGCTCGTGCGCGGCGACATGCGCCACGCACGCCGCCTGGCCGGCTGCATAGGCAGCGTAGCGTGCCGCCCCACGCAGGTCTCTGGCCGCACCCATTGCATGGCCGCCCGCCGCTCGCGCCTGGGTCATCGTGACCTCGCCACGCACCCAGGCGCGAGCCATCTCAATCGCATAGCGCGGACGCAGATCGTCGGGCTGGGCCAACTCGAAAAAGTAAAGAACATGCTCCGCGCAGGCTGCCGCCCAGAGGGCAAGGAGATGGTGGTCCGCATCGGTGAGAGTTCCACCCCGGCGGATGGTGATAAAACGCGGGTCGCGGACTTTCGGGAGGATCACACTCAGCACCCCTTCTATTCGCACCTGTTCCAACAACAGTATACCGCAGCCGTTACCTTTCCTGGCTATGCGGCGTTCTAAATATAGAACAAATATTCTAATCCATGCTATACTGTCTGCTATGGGAACGTTCTCGTAGGGCGGCGCAGCCAACTGTGCCGCGAACACGTAGCGCCAGCAGTAGAGCGGACAGCGCCAGCAGTTTTTTGGCGCAGTCAACGTCTTTTCGGAGTCGTTGGGAGATGCCGCTTGCGCGGGGAAAACCGTTGTACGGGCGACGGGTTTTTCCCGTGTGAGAGGCATATTCGAGTACATTCGGGTGGCGAGCGGTTTTGTGAGCGAGTTTTTGCGAGGAGGGTCAGGTCATGCGATTCTGGTGGAGACCACAGTCAGCGCGACCAGCGCGAGAAGGGAGACAGGCACGACAGACAGCGCACTCCCGTCCACGTGTGGCGCGCGCGGTGGAGGCGGCGCGGCAGGCGGGCGCAGCAATGTCGCCGGTGAGCCTGGGCAGCGCCAGTGTTGATGTAGCGAGTATGGCAGGTATGGAGAGCATCGCCGCGTTGCGCCACTTCGACGCCGTGGAGCGCGCGGCGATATCGGGTCCGCTGCACAAAGCGCAGCGCCGCGCCAAACGCGGGCTGGGCACGGACCTCATCTGGGCGACGGCCCGCGCCGCCAAACAGGAGGGTCGCCAACCCGAAGAAGTCTGGGCAGAGGCGCTCCGCGATTGGCTGGCGAGCCGTGAGGAGGCGGAAGCGACGGAGGCGCCAGCTCCGCGCCCGCGCAGCCTGGAGGCGAAGCGCCAGCAGGTGTGGCGCGATATCGAGCTAACGCTGGCGGGGTTGCGCGCCTCCTAACCTCAAAGTTGGTTGCCAATCGCAATTGGAACTGTCAACTGTCATGCGCGGTCTTCTGCGTTCCCCCGTCTCCTCGTGGGAGAGGGGGGTCAGGGGGTGAGGTCTATCATTCAGTAGAAGTGCAAAGACACGACGAGGGGAACGTCCATCCGGCGGACGTTCCCCGCTTTTTGCTCTCCGTCCCAATCCTGGATGACCAGTAGGTATATCAGTGGGCTTCAGCCTTGCCTGGCCTCGTGCGTCAGCGATTCAGCGCCGCGAAGATAGTATCAGTGCTCGCCGGTCAGCAGATCGCGTAGCACACGGGCGTTGCTATGCTCCACGTCTTTCGCGCCGAAGACCAACGTCAGCGCGCGATGTTGCTTGCCAGCCTCCTCGGCCAACTGCTGCAACTGCGTCCAGCCCTCTTTGCCGCTGCCCTGCGTCAGTTCATCGCGGTAGCGCTGGCGAAACTCCGCAAACTTTTCCGGATCATGCCCATACCAGCGGCGCAAGTCATCGCTCGGCGCAACGTCTTTGAGCCATTGGTCCACCTGCGCCTCATCCTTCCTGATGCCACGCGGCCAGAGCCGGTCCACCAGCACACGCAGACCATCCTCCGCCGATGGCTCCTCATAGACACGTTTAATGTGTATCGTCGTCCCCTGCTTTGCCATCATTTCGCCTCCTTATCCCTGGCTGACGCATCTCGTGTGCCAGTTGCCATCCTACCTCAATTCCTCATCACCATCCCAACCGCGCAGGCAGAAAGACATGCACCTGGCTGGTCTGCCAGAGATGCTGAAGATAGGCGGCGATGCCCGCCTGCGGGGATACGTCTGCTGGCAATCCTTTCTCGATGTGCTGGCGTACTGCGGCCATCGTCAGACTATCGCGGTAGCCTTGCACTATACGGGGATCGGTGGCATAGGTCTGGACGCTGAGGTGATTGGCGCGTAGATAGTCCTCAAATGTTGCCCGCGCCGTATTGCTGGCGGGCCACGATTCGATGAGGTGGAGTTGCTGTTGGGCAAATGCCCGCGCGGCGGCCAGCGAAGCCGTCAGACCGAGACGCTTGCCTTCCTGCAAGAGCAAACATTCCTGAATCATCCTGGTGAGGGCGTCATGCCGCACCTGATTGGGCATCTCATGCGCCTGCGCCTGGATATTCGGCGGCAGCCCGCCTGGCATTGTCTGCTGTGCCGTCTGAAGCGCCTGCCGGTTGTTCGCAAGCGTTGCCGCAACCTGTAGCTCCAGCGCCTCTGCGCTGAGTGGATCGCCGTTCACGGTAGCGACGATCTGCGGCTCACCGGCGGGAATCTTGACCGGCAACGTGACACCAGGAGGAACGAGCGTGATGATGGTCTTGCCCTGCGGTCCGCCACACACCCCCATCGGTCCGCTCGCCTGTGCGGTAGATTGCCGCTGATGCACGAAAACGACTGCCACCACGGACAACAACGCCACCAACACCAGCCCAGCGGCAGCAGCGATACGGGTACGGCTTGACAGCGATGATAACGACGATAACACCCTCATCAACTCATCCCTCCCTATCTGCCGGTACATTCCTCACGCTAGACGTTCGATGATGCCAGGTAGTTCATAGAGTGAGCGAATGGCGGCGGCTGGCCACTCATGGTCGCCCTGCGCCAGAGGCATCGGCGCATCGCTACGCCAAAGCAACACACTGCGCAGTCCGGCACGGTTGGCGCCCACGATATCCGCCGCCACGCTATCACCCACATATACCGCAGCGCCCGGCGCTATACCGGCCTTTGCCAGCGCCAGCGCGAAAATACGCGGGTCGGGCTTGCGTATGCCAACACTATCTGATGCAACGAAACTCTGCATACGAGCCAGCAGACCGAGATTGGCCGCTTTGGTGCGCTGGCTGTCCGGGTGGTCATCCGCCGCGCCATTGGTGATGATGCCCAGATGATACTGCCTGCCCAGCGCCGTGAGCGCCGCAACATCCTCATAGAGCCGCAGATGTTCGAGCTGTGTCCGCCCCAAGAATAGATCTAACTCCGCTGCCAGCGCCCCGTCTGTGTCGGAGATGCCCAGTGCGCGCAGCGTCAGCGGCCAGCGACGCGCCCGCACCGCCGCCATTGTCAACTCATGGCGTTCCAACGCTGGCAAGAGTTCCCTGGCATGCGCCGTTTGCCAGGCGATTCGCACGCCAGCGGCATCGAGCGCGGGATAGCGTTCGATCAAGCGTGCGATGGTAGCGTCTAGCGCACGCTGAAACGCAGCATCGCCATTGCAGAGCGTATTATCGAGGTCGAAGAATAGCGCCTGTATCGTCCGTATCATGCAGTGATTATATCTGATCGCCAACCGCGCCGGATGAGGATGCTATTCTAGCATGCCAGCGTAGGCTGCGCCCAACAGCGCCGCTTTAGGATTGCGGATGATATGCACCGGCACTTTGCTCAGCATTTCAGCAAAGCGCCCTTTGCGCTGAAAAGCCTCAATGAATCTGCCAGCTTGCAGGAAGGGCAGGATGCGTGGGGGAATGCCGCCGCCGAGGTAGACGCCGCCGGTCGCCAGCACTTTGAGCACGAGATTGCCAGCCTCCGCCGCCAGCACCTCCACAAAGAAGCGCAGCGTGTTAACACAGAGGTCGCAGGGATGCTGCGCATCAAGCGCCGCCTCGACGATGATCGGCGTATGGTCGTCAGTCTTGCGCAACTCTGCCGCCAACCAATCTGGCTCGGCATAACCGTTGTCCCGGAAATAGTTATAAATATTGGGCAGACCAATCCCTGAACAGACACGCTCGTAGCTGACATGGGCGTATCGCTGATGTTCCTTGCGGATAGCGCCGCGATGCTGCAAGAGATAGCGCAGAAAGTCCAGTTCTTCCATCGTCGTCGGCGCGAAGTCACTATGGCCGCCCTCCGAGGGATGCACGGTGTAGCGTCCACTGGCATCGAAGGTGATGAATGCCTCGCCCAGACCCGTCCCCGGCGCGATCACCGCGACGGCCCCACGTTCATCCGGTTCACCGGCATTCAGTGTCAGCAAATCGTCGTTGGCGAGATGTGGCACGGCGTGGGCAGTGGCGGCCAGATCGTTGAGCAGCCGCACCTCCGGAATATCCAGCGTCCGGCTGAGGCGTGTTTCATCCATCTTCCACGGCAGATTCGTGGCGCTGGCGCTGCCGTTGACCACCGGACCCGCCACGCCAAAGTACGCGCGCTCGATGCTGCCATCCACCTGTTTGAGGAAATCCCCGACGATGGTTTCGAGGTTGGGATAGTCTCCACTCGAATAGGTTTTTTCGCGGCGCGGCGTGCCCAACCTGCCTGCTTCGGGCGTATACACCGCGAGATTGACTTTTGTGCCGCCAACATCACCAGCCAGTAACATGAGGTACGCCATCCCTTCCTGAACCCGCGCGCCGTTTTTTCGCCGTCTCCGGTTATCTGCCGACCGCAACGCATCGTATCATACCGGCTCATCGTCGCGTCGTTCCCAAGCGGGCCAAACTACTGCTTCTGCTGTCTCGCGTCCACTTTTGGGGACGCCTACCGCTATCACTCGTATCTCTCGCATTTCCCTCGCCATCACAACAGGCGATGGATACTCCATTTCACCATTCCGCCTGGCTCGCCATCGCTCCATCGCTCCAGAGTTCACACCGGCGCATCATCTCATCAGAGGAGCGACAATGGCCTGTCAAGGATGCCGGTTGCGCAACGTCCATGCTACGATTTGTGTTATGCGAGTTATACGTGCCACAGACGACTCAGAGAGAAAACAGTTCGCTGCATGGGGAGAAGAGACAATGGATACGCGATTGCTGGCATTTATCGGCGTGGCCGCCGTCATCACCATCACGCCGGGGGTGGATATGGCGTTGGTGGCGCGCGTGGCGCTCGCCCGTGGCAGAAACGCGGCCTGGCTGACCTCCTGTGGCATCGTCTCCGGACTGTTGCTGTGGGGCGTCGCTTCGGCGGCAGGTGTTGCGGCGCTGCTCAACACGTCGGCCACGCTCTACACCATCCTGCGGCTGGCCGGCGCCGCTTATCTGATCTTCCTCGGCGTGAAGGCGCTGCTGGCACGCACTCCTGCGCCCACCACGCCTGAAACGGCTGAGGCGAAACTCGCGCCGCAGAGTTGGGTCAGCGCCTACGGGCAGGGATTGCTCAACAATCTGCTCAACCCCAAAATTGGCATCTTCTACACCGCCTTCCTGCCGCAGTTCATCGCGCCGGGGCAGCCGGTCTTCTTGATGTCGGTATCGTTGGCGGCAATTCACGCCACACTGGGCATCATCTGGCTCTTCTGCTATGCGGCGATCCTCACCAAAGTCGGCGGCCTCTTCCGCCGTCCGGGCGTTCAGCGCATCATGGAACGCATCACCGGCATCGTGCTGGTGGCGTTGGGGCTGCGACTGGTGACGGAACAACGCTGACATCGCTGACATCGCATTGTGATGTCACATACCTGTCATCTATCGGAATAGATATGCCAGAATAGACGAGAGGGCGTATCATAGGGCAATCCGATGAACGATTGTGCATCTGATAATGAGGGGAGAATGCGCTATGCAGGTAGAGGAGAGCGCGGCGGATATCTACCAGCGCCCGGAGGAGTTGCTCCAGCGATTGATTCGCTTCGATACGACCAATCCGCCAGGGAACGAGGCGGCATGCGTCGGCTATATCCGTGATCTGCTGGCGGCGGCGGGCATCGAAAGCGCGCTCTTCGCCCGTGACCCCGCGCGCCCGAATCTGATCGCGCGCCTGCCGGGAGATGGCCGCGCCGCGCCGCTGCTGCTCTATGGGCATGTGGATGTCGTGACCACCGAACACCAGCAATGGGCGCATTCCCCTTTCGCGGCGGAGGTACACGACGGCTTTCTCTGGGGGCGCGGCGCGCTCGACATGAAGGGCGGCGTCGCCATGATGCTCTCCGCCTTCCTGCGCGCCAAAGCCGAAGATTTGGCCCTGCCCGGCGATGTCGTGCTCTGCATCCTCAGCGATGAGGAGGCCGGCGGCAACCAGGGTGCGCGTTTCCTGGTGGAGCAGCACGCTGACCAGTTCGCGGGCATTCGCTACGCCATCGGCGAGTTCGGCGGCTTCACGCTTACTATCGGCGGGCGGCGCTTCTATCCAATCATGGTGGCGGAGAAGCAGAGTTGTGTCGTGCAGGCGACGCTACGCGGGCCAGGGGGACACGCGGCCTTGCCCGCGCGCAACGGCGCGATGGCGAAGCTGGCCGCGTTGCTGCGCACGCTCAACATTCGCCGCCTGCCGGTGCATGTCCCCACTACGACGCGCCTGATGATCGAGACGCTGGCCGGCTCGCTCTCCGCGCCCACTGCACTTCTCCTGCGGCAGTTGTTGCGGCCCGCGCTGACTGATACAGTCCTCGATCTGATGGGACGGCAAGGTGACAACTTCGATCCACTGCTGCATAACACCGTCAACGCGACCATCGTGCGCGGCGGCGAGAAGGACAACGTGATTCCCAGCGAGATCACCATCACACTGGATGGGCGCATCCTGCCCGGCTACACCTCGGATGACTTGCTACGCGAGTTGCGCAAACTCTTGGGCAAAGAGGTCGAATTCTCGGTGCTGCTGCATGACCCCAACCCCGCCAAAGAGCCGGATATGGGCCTCTTCGAGATGCTCGGCGGCATCCTCAAAGAACGCGACCAGCAGGGCATCCCGATGCCGCTGCTGTTGGGTGCAGTGACGGATGGGCGCTTCTTCTCGCGGCTGGGCATTCAGACGTATGGCTACACGCCGATGCAACTTCCGGCGGGCTGGAACTTCACCAACCTGATTCACGCCGCCGATGAGCGTGTGCCGGTCGAGGCGATAGCCTTCGGCAGCGACGCCATCTACACGGCGCTGCACCGCTTCGGTGGGTGAGGTCTCTGCGGCTTTTATCTCCGTCCCAGCAACAGCAGTACCGCGCCACCCGCCTGAATGTACCCTAACCTCAACGGTTTCCAGCCTCCTGGACCAGCCTTGCCCATGATGAGAGCATTGCCAGAGACAGAGCCGATGGGCTACCATGAAACCCATGTTGAGGTTGCAGGACCCTTTAACGAATGGCGCGACTTCAACGGCCTTCTGAATGTTAATTGCTTCAGAAGGCCACCATACTTTTTCCTGGCGGGGACCGCCTGCCCCTCTATGCAGACAACGATACCATAGCGGCGCTCGCTCTGTCAATCGTACTACGCGACATGGAGACGGAAAATAGAGGGCGTGGGATGAGTCTCATCCACACGAGAGGAGATATCACGCCTATGACCGATACAGCGAACGTGAGCGTCTTCGTGAGCCACAGCCACAAGGACGACATATTTACCTCGCGGCTGGTGGCGGACCTGCGCGCGGCGGGTGCGGATGTCTGGGTGGATAACGCCGAGATCAATTATGATGACTTTATCAAGAAGATCAATGATGGTCTGCGCGGTCGCCAGTGGTTGATTCTGGTGTTGACGCCCAACGCGCTGGCCTCGCAGTGGGTGGAAACCGAGGTCAACGCCGCGCTGCACCAGGCAAAGCTCGGCCAGATGCGCGGGGTGATTCCGCTGCTGGCGCAGTCCTGCGACGAGCGCGATATCCCGCCCACCTGGGCCACGCTCCACCGCTACGACGCCACCAGCAGCGAACGCTATCAGGCGGAACTGGCGCGGCTGCTGCGCACGCTGGGCCTCTCCATGCAAGGAACAGTCGCATCACATTTCGCCAGCGAACCACCTGCCGCACGGGATGCTGAGCCGGTACAGCCGAAGATTCCCGGCGTCTATCGCGTGGATGCTTCTGGCAACGGCGATTGTCGCACCATCGGCGCGGCCTTGCGGTCCGCACAATACGATGAGCAAATCACCATCATGCCAGGCACTTATCGTGAAGACCTGGAGATCACCGAGCCGGTGAAGATCATAGGCGAAGGCAAGACGCAAGAAATCATCCTTGAAACGGTAAAGGGCATAAACATAGCGATACCGTATGAAGAATGTGCGGTACATCTCGCCAACATGACCATACGGCACACTGGCACGGGGAGCGCAATTCATGGCATAGCAGGTATTGTGTCTCTAAGCCTAAAGATAGACCATTGTGATATCACCAGCAACTCAGGCGTGGGCATCCAGCCAGGTCCCAGGATGGCGACAACGCTGAACTATACTTCCATTCACAACTGTCGCCAGAGCGGAGTTTTGCTAGATCCCTATGCTATCGCTGGCATTGAAGACTGCACGATCAGTAGTAATGGCGGCGATGGCATTACCATCGGGAGTGGGGCATTGATCTATGCGTATCGAAATCGCATTACGAACAATGCCGGCTGCGGCGTCTTCGCGCGTGGCGCGTGTGGCGGCACATTCGAGAACAACGATCTGCGCTGGAACAAGAGTGGCGCATGGGCGCTCGACACCAGAAATAACAAACTCACGCGCACTGGTAATTTGGAATGAGGAGGAAGACCTCACCCCGCCCTGCGGGCACCCCTCTCCAGCGAGGAGAGGGGACCGTGCGGCACGCTAGTTGGCATTCTAGCGAGCTTCTTCTTACATGGCGATTACGAAACCGTCGCCTATTGGCAGTAATCTTCGCCTAGCGGCCCCTCTCCTCGTGGGAGAGGGGGTAGGGGGTGAGGTCTCTAGAGAGGTAAACCAATGACTGACGACCGGGCAATAATCACAGCTGGAAATCCAGAAAATACCGCGCCGCACTGGGAAGAAGATACCTCGGCACTCTTCATAGACCTGGGCGCGCTTTTCGTGCCCGCGCGCATGGAGCAGATCGCCACACTGCGGCGGCTGATCCCTGCACAGCCAGACGAAGCGTTCACGATAGTGGAACTGGCGGCGGGCGACGGCACGCTGGCGCGGGCGCTGCTGGCAGCCTTCCCACAGTGCCGCTATCTCGCGCTGGATGGCTCGGAGACGATGCGCGCGCAGTTGCGGCACACGCTCGCACCCTTTGGCGAGCGCGCGACAGTTGGCGCCTTCGAGATAGCCGCCACCGATTGGCGTGAGGCGCTGCCACAGCCGCTCCGCTGTGTCGTCTCGTCGCTCTGCGTGCATCACCTGGATGGCGACGGCAAGCAACAGCTTTTCGCGGATATGGCGGCACGGTTGGAGCCGGGCGGCGCGCTGCTGCTGGCGGATGTCGTCGAGCCACAGAGCCAGGCGGTGGCCGACCTGTATGCTGAACAATACGAGGAGATGGTGCGGGCGCAGAGCCTTACACAGATGGGCGACCTCAGCGGCTATGAGCGGTTCCGCGCCTTGCACTGGAATTACTTCCGCTATACCTACGGCCATCCCGACCCTGATGAGATTGACCATCCCTCACCACTCGCCGACCAACTGCGCTGGATGTCAGACGCTGGCCTGCGCAATGTGGATTGCTTCTGGCTGCGCGCCGGTCACGCCATCTACGGCGGCTGGAAATAACGGGATAATGCAAGGATACTTTACCCAATCTTATGGCATCAGGCGACTTACTGCATCAGGTGGCTCGACGGCAGGAATAGGTGATTGCTGGTAGTCGGAGACGTTGCGTGTCACAATCAAGTCCATACTGCCGATAATTGCGCTGGCAATTTGCACGTTATCCTCTTAGTTCTCGTCGCTCATCGAGCCATTGCTGTTCTTCTTCAGCCGTCGGCTGCGTCTCGCCAGGGATACGAGCAATGCCTGCCAACGCCAGGAAGTTGTGAGCTGGCGCTGACTTTTTGTGTAGCTCCAATTGTAGAATTGCCTGGACCAGTTCTATCCGATCCTCTGAAGTCCAGGACCGAACCGTTTCCAAAATAGTTTCACGATCAGGTGCTTGCAGAGACATACTGATAACCGGCCTTTCTTTCTTGTCCTATTGGTATTTGCCACCACCTAACATTGGGTGAATGGTCACTCTGATTTTATCCCAATTTCCAGGGTGCGCATCAGCAGTGAGCAAAGAGCCGCGATGTCAGAGGATATTCACGGAGCGGGCGACGAGCAGCACGATGATGAGCATGGAAATGACCGCCTGCGCCATCATCAGCAGCTTGGCGCGCTGGGTCAGCGGCATCGTATCAGCGGGGCTGAGCGCGGTGGCGGAGCAGAACGCCAGGAACACGTAATCTACGAAGCCGGGCGCCCAACCGGTCCTGTTGCCGTCTTCCTGCTGTGGAAAGCGGAAATCCTTTGCCTGATGTTCTCGCAGGATGCGCGCACGCGGCCCATCGCCGTCCATCTCCCAATACCAGACGGCGAAGACCAGCACATTACATAGCCAGAGCAGCGCCCCGGACGTGAGCAACGACTGGCCGGACAAGTTTAGGTGAGCATTCGTCAAATTGACGATCAAGAGAACAACCGAGGCAACGAGCGCCGCCGTCAGCACGAACAACAGCAGCAATGCCTGCCCACGCGCCACGCGATACGGCAGGTGCCGCCGCCAGAAGATGAGGATCGCCAGCGGCGGCAACAACAGCACCGCCTCCAACACGAGCAATAGCCACGGTGGTCCGACGATCAGTTGCTTCGGCAGCGCCAGATACAGCCCGCCCACCAGCAGCGCGCCAATCGTCGCAACGATCAGTTGCGGAATGTCCGGCACGATCTCATGCAGCCGCCGCTGCCATTCATCCTGCGCCATCCGCTCCAGGCTGGCATACGCTGGCGTGTGCGCCCGAACCGGCGGCTGTGACGATATCACCGGCTCCGGCTGGCTGGCTGGCGCTGGCGTTGTTAGCGCTGCTGGCGGCGCAGGCGACGGCGACACTGGGATTGGTCGCGCGGGTCGTGTGGACCGCGCTGGCGGCGTTGTATTGTTGCTGTTGCGCTTCTTCCCGGTTTGCTGCGACATAACTGCTTCTCTGAATTATTGGCTTCATCCTACGCACAAAAGCATACTCTGCAAAGACTATCATATCCAGACGGGCGGGCATAAGGGGTTGTCACGGGATGTGATGCTGAGGCGCTCTCTCGACGCATCCGGGCAAAGCGGCAACTAAGGCTTGCAAGCTGACGTGCTATACTGAACTGGTAGTGACGCATGAAACTGCCTTCAAGGAGAGCAATTGAGATGGCGGAAATGTCAGCACCAGCGAAACGCCTCCGGATTTTCATCAGCCACAGTCATCAAGATAGCGCGTTTTGCCGCCAATTGGTGCAGGCGCTACGGGCAGCCGATGCGGATGTCTGGTACGATGAGCATAATCTGCATGCCGGTTCGTTGCTGGATAGTATAGAGCAAGAGTTGCGCACTCGCCCCGTCTTTCTTCTTATTCTCTCGCCCGCTGCGCTGAAGTCTCAATGGGTGCGTAATGAGTGTAAGTGGGCCTTTACGCGCATGATGCACGAACCCCAGCGTCTTCTGCTGCCTGTGCTGGCGGCGCCGGTGCGCGAGGAAGATATCTGGCTCTGGCTCCAGGACTTCAAGCGTATCGAGGCGCCTGGCGTCGAGCCGTATCCACCAGATGAGGCAGTGCGCCAGACGTTGCATGCGCTCTCCCTCTCGCTGCCAGATGAAGCGCCGATCTCTGCGGCCCCACAGCCAGAAGAGACTGCGGAAGATCTACTCAATCGCGGGCGCGCACTACGGGCGCAAGGCGACTATGCCGAAGCATTGACGCTCTTCGCCAGGGCGCGACAGCTCGAACCTGGCAATATGGTGGCCTGGGCAAACTATGGCAACCTGCTGATGGACGAACTGAAGCAGGCTGAAGAGGCGCTGCCGGTTTTTGAGCACATCACAAATCAGGCTCCTGATGAGATGTTTGGCTGGTATTTCCTGGGCCAATGCCTGGTGTTGCTCAAACGCTATGAAGAAGCCTTGAGCGCCTTTGATCGGGCGCTGGCGCTGGCGTCAGATGAGACGGATGTTTGGAGCTATAAGGGGTATACGCTGGCCGAACTCGGTCGCACTGAAGAGGCGCTGGTCGCCTTTGAGCGGGCGCTGGCCCTCGATCCTGACGATCTTGGGAGCTTGAGTGGCAAAGCATCTGTTCTCTTCGGCCTTGAACGGTATGAGGAGGCGCTGGCAATTTATGACCATCTCTTGCAACTTAGTCCCAGCGGGGCTACGTTCTGGCGGAATAAAGGCTATACACTCTATCGCCTCGGGCGCTATCAAGAGGCATTAGTGGCCTATGACCGTGCGCTTCAACTCGACCCCAATGAGGCAACGGGATGGCAAATGCGCGGAGAGGTGATTGCTAAACTTGGTCGCCTGCATGAGGCGTTGGTGGCCTATGACCGCGCGCTGGAACTGTCTCCTGAGAACGCAGCAGTCTGGGTTCGCAAAGGTGATGCGTTGCGGGCGCTTGGGCGCTACGCTGAGGCGCTGGCCGCCTATGACCGCACGCTGGCTCTTGATGCGAGGGATGATATTGAGGTTCTGTATCATAAGGGGCTGGCCTTGAGCTTTCTGGGAGAGCATGAGGAGGCGCTGAAGGTGTATGACCATGCCCTGACGCTGGCGCCACAAGACGCCGATTTGTGGGATGATCGCGGCAATGAGTTATTTTTCTTGAAGCGCTATGACGAAGCGCTCTCGGCGTATGATCGCGCGTTGGCGCTCCAGCCAAACCATTGGGCGGCTTGGGGAAATAAAGCTGCTGCTTATAGCAGTCTTGGCCGCTATGAAGAGGCGCTGGCCGCCTGTGAGACGGCGCTCAGGATTCACCCGGCAAGCGAGATGGTATGGCGAACCAAAGCCAACACGCTCCGCGCTCTGAACCGCGAGGAGGAGGCGCAGGAGGCGGAAGCTCAGGCCACGCGCCTATCAAACGCTGGCAGGTAGAAGGCTACCTTCACGTTAGCGCGCGAAGAAGCGCTGCGTGAAGGTGGCGATGAAGCTGATCTCGATAATCAGGCCGGCCAGCCCTTCGATGACGGCGACGATGGTGGTCGGATCGCCGGGGATGATCGTGCTGGGCAGGAAGCCGCGCCCATGAAAGGCGTTGAAGCTGAGGGCAATCGCGTTGATGACGCTCATATGCGGCACGGTGTTCTGCCCCAGGATGTAATAGATCACCGCCGAAATGCTCAGCACCGCCAGATACAAGACCAGACTGCGCCCAGGCTTGTAGCCATAACCGGCCAGCCCATCCAGAAACAACGAGAAGACATACGAGCCGAACTTCTGGATGCGCGTCCCCAGATGATGGTGCCAGGGTCCAGGCAGCCAGAGCGCCTGCCCGCGCAGCACCAGCCGCTGCACCACCTGCGCGCGATAGGCGAAACGGTCGGCGTCTTCGTTCAGTCCCTGGTTGCGCAGTTCCACAGCCATCTGGCGGTTGGCGCGCACCACCGTGCGTAGCTCCGCCAGCCGCGCCGGGCCATCCTTCGCTTTCCCTGGATGCCACTCCTCCGCCAGCGCCTCGCGTTCGTCGCCCAGCACACGCAGCAACGACCAATCCACCACCGCCAGATTTGCGCCGCCCCAACGCACATCCGCCAGCGACACGCCGCCATAGGTTTCGTCGCCGACTATCGCGTCGTCCAGGCTGGTCAGGTTATCGAAGAAGACACCATTCAGGCACGCCCCGGAGAGTTCGTCAGCAATATCAGTGCGCCAGCGCCGGATGCGCGCCAGCGCCGCCGCATCATCCGCCAGCCGTTTGCCCGCCAGATGCGCCTCGCCAAGATGCGCGCCTTCCAGGTGTGCCCCTTCCAGGTGCGCCCCCGACAGCGAGGCGCTGCGTAAGGCCACGCCTTCCAGGCGCGCGTTTTCGAGGATCGCCGCGTCCAGCTTCGCACCGACAAAGGACGCGCCCTGCGCCTGCACCTCCGCCAGATACGCCCCTTCGAGCCGCGCAAAGCGCAGATTGGCATGCTCCAGCCGCACACGATGCAGCCGCGCCGCCTCCAGATGTGCGCCTTCGAGAACGGCTCCCTGCAACTGCGCCTCGCTGAGGTCCGCCTGTTCCAGGTGCAACCGCGCCGCATCGAGCTGGGCTGCCGTCGCATTGCGCCAGGAATCTTCCGTCAGGCCGCCGAGCAGCCCCGCCAGCGGCAATCCGCTAAGGTCCTCCCCAATCAGAATGGCCCCACGCAGGTCGAGACCGGTCCGCTCGCGCTGCTGCTCGTCACTCCAATCCACCGGCCCCAGACCATCCTCATGCGTCGCCAGCAACCATTCGAGGTCGGCCCGGGTCAGCGCAGGCTCTATGTTCTTGAACGGATAGACCCCACGTTCGCTATCCACGCGCTGCTTCCGCTGACTCGCCAACTGGCGCTGGCGCGCGGCGCTGATCTCCGGCTCACGCCGCCAGGAACAGCCGCAGGCATGCCAGTAGCGCCGCCAGCCCTCGTGGTCGCTGGCATCAGCCGGCGCGGCAGGCGGCTCAGATGGCGCGGTTGTGGTGGCCGTACTCGTGGCCGGTGCAGCCCGCGAGGCAGCGTGATGACGCTCTGGCATAGGCTATGCGTTCTCTTTCTGGTTGGTCGGGTATCCTGCAACAGTATATGCCAGCCGGTCAATTGGCCGCCAAGCCACGGGACCATGCCAAACCATATGGTTGCCTGGCTTGCCCGCTAACGACAGACCTGCTAGAGTACAACCGCTGGCGAGGTTGCAGGGCTACCTGAGCCAGCAGCGATACAACCGCGCAGACGGCTATGCGTATGTGAGAGTGGAACCCGCTGCGTGTGAGGAGCTTATGCTTTTATGAGGCCGCCGGATCAATCGGATACTACAGGCAATACCAGCAATACAGACGACTCCGCCGCGTATAACGACGACGGCACCGCGCCGTTGCCGCCCTACTCGCCTCATCACGCGCCCCAAGACGACACGCCGCTGCCGCTGCCATACGACGACCTCGACCCAACCTATCAGCAACCGCCGACCTACCGGCCACCAGTCTATCAGCAGCCGCCACCGCATCCGCCGACCTATTCGCGGACGCAACGGGCGACAAGTGGACAGCAGCAGCCGATGCTGCCGGTTCCCTATCAGCACAATGGGCAGCCGGTGCTACCCTATCCACCGCCGATCATCTATCAGGCCGCGCCGCAGCCGATTCCTGCGCCGGTGGTGCATGTGCATCAGCGGCGGAGCTGGTTCTCCATCACCTGTAGCGTGCTGGTGATTCTGCTGCTGATGTTCTGCGGAGTGATAGGCGTGGGCATCTATAACGGCGTCGTCAACGCCGGGCATGCCATACAAACAGCAGGCGCAACACTGCCGGCATACGGCACGCTGGTAACGTTCTGCGGCGCTGAGCAGACCCAGCAATATGGCCTGGCGTATCAGCAGTTTTCCTCGCAGTTGCAACAGCAGATCACCGAAGATCAATTCACTCAGCATGCGCAGCAACTCGACCAGCAGAACGGAACGATTACGTCGTGCGGCCAGCATAGTGGCAGCAACGCCACGGTCAGCGGCAACAGCGTGACGATTGAGGTGGATGTCACCCGCACCTTCGGCAGCGACGCGGGCGGCAATGCGGGCAAGCACCAGGCGTTCCAGGGCAACATCACGCTGGTTCAGGAAGGCAACGACTGGCATATCAACCAGATAGACACATCGCTCGGTTTGGTGTAGCATCGTGGTGGACCGACAAACAAATCTGCCGGTCTGTCACCTGTATCCGCTATCCGAACGTACTCTCGTTGTGCTATTTGTGTTGAGGCGCGCAGCATAGCGGCAGCATCGCAACTATCGGGCGCGCCCCACGCTGAAGGAGAAACCCATCTATGTCAGGTCCAGTCTATCCCGAAGGCGCGCCACCAGACCCAACCAATCCCACCAATCCAGCTAATCCCACTAATCCGTCCACATCGCCAGCGCCGGGCGGGCAGAGCGCATATCCACCCTACCCCGGCTATCCACCAACCGGCTATCCGCCCTATCCACAGCCGCAGATGCCGCAGCCGCAGCCGGGGTATCCACAACAACCTGGATACCCGCAGTATCCACAGACCGCGTATCCGCCCTATCCGTCCTACCCGGCATACCAGCCATATCCACCGATGGGATATCCGCAGCAGCCGAAGAGTGGCGGCAGCTCAAAGGCGCTCTGGATCATTCTCAGCATCGTTGGCGCTGTGCTGATTATCTCTTGCATCACTGGCGTCGTTTTCGTCGCGCGTAGCGTGGGATCAGGGTTTAGCTCGATTACGAGAACGGTGGATGCCGAGGTAACGGTGCAGGAGTTTTGCACTGCCGTGGAGACGCAAGATTATACGACGGCCTACCAGCATCTCTCCTCGAACCTGCAACAGACCTATTCGCAGGATCAGTTCACCCAGGACAACACGAACTTCGACAACACGCTGGGGCAGGTGACGAGTTGCAGTGTCAGCGGGCAGCCGGTAGCAAGTGGCTCACAGGTAAGCGTCACGGTGAATGTCGAGCGAACACCGCCCTCTCCCACGCCGGATAGCTCTGGAAACATCGGCACATCCTCGCCAAGCAATGAAACGGGGCAGGTGACACTTATCCAGGAAAACGGCCAGTGGAAGATTGACAGCATAGATTCGTCACTGAGCCTGCTCTGACGCCTTCGACTTACATACAGGCAGGTGGAAATCCTCAGACAGCGACACCAACATTGCTATCTGAGGATTTCTGCGTACTGCCCAGTAGTGTGACGTGGTTCACTTGTCTAACGGATAACGGGCTGCTAGAGTTGAAGGGGCAACGAGGTGGAGCGTCATCGGTCGCCCGCTGCGTTGCCTACGAATGTTCTGATTCACTGGCCATTTCACTGGTCATTCGACCGAGAGGGAAAGACGCACATGTCTGGTCCACAGTATCCAGGTGGGTATCCCACTGATCCAAACAGCCAGCAGGGGTATCCACAACAGCCGGGACAGCCACCGTATGGCCAACCGTCCTATGGCCAACCACCGGCGTATCAGCCACAGCAGCAATACCAACAGGCTCCGCAGGCGCCATACCAACAGCCAGCGCAGCCACCAAGAAGAAGCGGTGGCGGCAAGACGGTTTTTATCGTGCTTGGCGTGATTGCAGCAGTGCTGCTCGTCGCTTGCGTCGGCGGCTGCTTCGCGTTGGGCTTTGCCGGTAGGTTGGCAGTGAACTCGGCAGCTACCAAGATAGCCACATCCGCCAGTAGCATTGAGACGCAGGCGGCACAACAAGAAACGGCGATAGCGACAGAGGCGGGCGGTCCATTGGCATCGCTGACGGTGGAGACGTTCTGCGCATCGGTAACGACGCAGCAATATTCAGCCGCCTATCAGGAGTTGTCCAGCAATTTGCAAGGGCAGGTATCGCAGAGCAAGTTCACGTCTGACAATCAGGGATTCGATACCAGCAAAGGGCAGGTGACCAACTGCACGGCTCCTGGCAACCCAAGTGTCAACGGCACGACGGCGACTGTGCAGGTGCAGGTGACGCGCTCGCTCAACGGGCAGGATACCACCGCAACCGGCCAGATGACGCTGACGCTGGATAGCACCGGCGCATGGAAGATTGATTCGATAGATTCATCGCTGAATCTGCTCTAATACACGCAGCAAAATGCTCCTCTACGCATTGCATGGAGAGGAGCATTTTCATGTCTCTACCAAAGGCGTGTCACCGGGTAGGCATCGAATATCACATCTGCGCTAACAATTGGAATACGCTCAACGACTGCCTGAGAGATCAAAAGACGATCAAAAGGATCACGATGATGGAAAGGCAACGCGATAATTCCTGCTGCCTGTGGGACAGTAATATTCAGCAAAGTTATTCCATTGGAAGTTAGCTGCGCTGGGATAAACTCCTCAAAGGGAGTGGCCAGTTGTAGCTTGCCGAGACTTATCTTTATGGCCATTTCCCATAAGCTGGCGATGCTCAGTACTATTTCATTTGACTCATCTTCGATGAGATTGCGCGCAACTGAACTGAGGCGGGAATCGTCTCCAATAAACCATAAAAATGTGTGGGTATCAAGCAGGAGCCTCACCGCATGTACTCCTCAAAATCTGGCAGTGGATCGTCGAAGTCGTCGCTCATTTGGATGAGTCCTTTGGCACTGCCCGCTTTGCGTGGTCGCCTTGTGGGCGCCACTGGCACCAACTGAACAATTTCATCAGTCCCTTCTCCTATGAGAATGGTTTCGCCACGCAAGGCCGCTGAGATGAGATCAGGTAGACGAGTTTTGGCTTCATCCGGCGTCACTTGTTGCATGCAGTACCTCCAATTCCTGTGGGCTATTTTTCATTTCTAGCATACGCCAAAACGAAGATGAATGATATGAAAGAAAACGTCTTCTAACGTCTTCTGAAGAAGATACCTCGCTATCGGCGGCGGAAGAGCAACAGCAGCAAGTTGAGCAACACCGTCAGCACGACGCTGGCAAGGATGCAGGAGACAAGCGGGAAGAAGAACGTGGTGCTGCCGCGCCGGATGTTGATATCGCCGGGGAGCCGGCCAAAGAAACTGAGGAATGGCAGGCGCCCGGCAAAGAGAAACACCAGCCCGACGACGATGATGACACCACCAAGAATCAACAATATCCGCCCCAGATCGCTGAGATTCGACATGTTCTGTTCCTCCTGCTCGCCTCATGCGCTCAACCATCTCTACAAGAGTATATTATGTATGCTATGGATGCTAATAGACTGACATGAACGGAGCAGCCATCATGCCAAAACGCCTCGTCTGCCTGACCTTCGACTTCGACGCGCTCTCGCTCTGGATTGCGCGCCGCATAACTACACCGACGCCGATCTCACAGGGTGAATTTGGCGTCGTCGGCGCTGAGCGTATCCTGGCGCTGCTGGACCGCTATCAGATCGCCGCCACCTGGTTCATTCCTGGGCATACGCTGGAGACGTATCCGGAGGTGTGCCGGCGCATCCACGCGGCGGGGCATGAGATTGGCCACCACGGCTATGCGCACGAGCCGCCGGTGAACCTCTCGCGTGAGGAAGAGGAGCGCGTGTTGCTGCGCGGCAATGAGGCAATTCGCAGCATCACTGGCACAGAGGCGCGCGGCTATCGCTCGCCGGCCTGGGACCTCAGCCCGCATACGGTGGAATTGTTGCTGGCGCATGGCTTCTTCTACGATAGCAGCATGATGGGCAACGACTACCAGCCATACCGTGCGCGCCAGGGCGACGTGATTCCGCTCGATCAGCCAGCGCAGTTCGGCCAGCCGACGCGCCTGATCGAATTGCCGGTGAGCTGGTCGCTGGATGACTTCCCGCACTTCGAGTATCTCTGGACGGCGACGCATCTCCAACAGGGATTGATGCGCGCGGATGACGTGCTGGCCAACTGGCTCGACGACTTTCGCGCCATGAGCCAGTTGGCCGGTGAGTGGGGCGTGCTGACCTACACGTTTCATCCGCAAGTCAGCGGACGTGGGCATCGCTTGCTGATGCTCGAACGGCTGATACAGACGCTCCGCGACGAGGGCGCGATCTTTGCGCGGCTGGATGCCGTCGCCGCCGAATTCGATCAACGTAGCCCATTTGCCGTTGCATAATGCGGGCGGGCTATTTCATGCGATACCCGCATTTCTGGCATACCCAGGCGCCGTCCCAGACCGATTTCTCGAAGGGCATATCTTTTTTGCAATGGGGGCAATACATCATTTTGCCAGCCATCCACGCATACAGATGGCTCCACAGGTGCGCAAGCATTGGTGTGCTACTCCTTCTGCGTAGCTACTTCGCTACACACTCACGCAGGATATACGTTACGCGCTCTGCTGCTGCTGTTGCTGTTGTCGCTCGCGCCGGAAAGAGACAACATAGTAGACAGTCGTGTATTCTTTCTGGCCCAGCAGCATGCCACCGCAGCCCGGTGACTGTTTGACACCAATCTGATCCACGCGATAGAATTCCCAGCCCTGCGCCGCTTCCTGGTCAACAATGTATTGGAGATACTGCGCGGCTTCTCCCGTTCCGGTGTTCTTCTTCAAGACGATGGTAGGGGGCACTTGCACCATGCGATACTCGTACATTCTCAATTCTCCCTGAAGTTACTCATAAAAACGGTCATGCGCATATGTCTATTTTTACTATAACATCTCCATAAAACGATTGCAAGTATTTTTCACTTCAACTGGCGTCGAGAGAGAATCTGCTTTACCGGCGTCCGCAGTTGAGAGGCAACGGCTGATGCGCTATCAGTCGCCGCCTCTCGACGATACAACACGACGCTTATGGCTGATTATAGTTGGTTTATGGCTGGATGCCGCGCTCTCGGCGCGTGGCCTCCACCTCCGGATACATCTGCATGATGCCCAGCGCGTGGCCTTCGGGGTCGGTGAAGAAGAAAGCGCGTCCCGCGCCGACATCCACAATTTCGCCAACTTCGACGCCGCGCGCCTTCAGATCGTTCCAGGCAGCGTCCACATCCTCCACGCCCAGGTTTATCTCGCTGCCGCCCACCGGCTGCGCGCTGCCCTCCGTATCCTCCACCTTTTGCAGCGCGATGGGCGTGCCAGCGGCGGGCTTGAGGAAGATGAAGTCGCTCTCGTTGGTGAACTCTGGAATGACCTCCATGCCCAACACGTCCACATAGAACGCTCTGGCTTGGGCGAGGTCGCGCACAAGCTGGCGTACCAGGCCGACACGATACTGCATATTCCGCCCCTCTTTCTTCGTTGCTTCAGTTGGCGTTGATGTTTCCGCCGCATCCTCACGCGCCAACTGGTCCAGATAGTCCGGGAACTGCTTGCGCAACAGCTTCGATCCCCAGCCGGAGCGGAGGATGTCGCGCACGGTCAGCGCAGGCGGACCGCCCGCCGCGAAGCCACTATGCTCCAGCCGCAGATGCGTGCCAGTTCCTCGCTCTCGCAGGGTGAAAGTCAGCAGCGTGACCGGCAGCCCGCCGCCCTGCCAGGTGAAGGCGACGACATGCGGCGCATCGAGTTGCGTCACCTCGCAGAAGACGACGCCATTCCAATCGAACTGCGGCTGCGAGTGAAAGGTGAAGCGATGCCCCACCTGTGGCACGAAATCGTTGGGCATTAGCCACGCGGCGAGCGCATCGGCGCTGGTGAGCGCCCGCCAGACGCGCTCGATGGGATGAGGATAGGTCATCTCTATGATGATCGCGTCGCCGGTCGTCAGATCGGTCAGGTCCGTCATCAGGTCGCTGCTCATTGTTCTTGCTCCGCATGCTCGTCTTGTTCGTCTTGTTCGTCTTGTTCGTCCAGGTAGTTGCTAAGCGCCGCCAGCCGGGTGCGCCAGAAATGATCGTACTGGTGAATCCAGTCGCTCACCTCCGCCAGCGGTTGCGGTTGCAGCGAATAGCGCCGCTCGCGCCCCTGCCGCCGCTCTGCCACTAGCCCCGCCTCGCGCAGCACCCGTAGATGCTGCGAAATCGCGGGACGGCTCACGGCGAACGGCGCCGCCAGTTGCGTGACGGTGAGGTCGTCCCGCGCCAGCCGGTCCAGGATGCGCCGCCGGATGGGATGCGCAATCGCCAGGAAGACATCAGCATCCGCAGGCTGCTCTTCTTCTGTTGTTGAACTATTTGCCATCGCTTGCTCCGACAAGAACACGTGTTCTGACACAATTATACGTAAGCAATTCCTTACATGTCAAGAGCGTAAAGACGCTTGACGCTTCATCACCTTTAACGCGGAGATAATGCGCGGTTTACCAGCGTCTGTGATGCTATCAGAGACCATCAGAGGCCATCAACGGTTCGGCATACCTCATGCTGGCACTGCCACCTGCCGACCTGTCGGTCCGTGCGGATGATAGAGAATCGCCGCATGTTCGCTCTATGGTATGTAGAGGTATGCAGGTCATGTCTACCTGCGCCCACCACGAAGGAGTTTTGCCTGTGAAGAAACGCCGGAACAGCCTCATCGCCGCAGTTATCGCGTTCGTGGCGGTCATCGCCATCGCGGTCCCTGGTTTTGCCTTCGCCCATGCGGGGGCCAGCAACAACGCCGCCGCGCAGACTACCGCGAAGGTGCGGCCCTTCGATCATGTCTTCGTCATCTTCATGGAGAACCACGGCACGCCTAGCATCATCGGCGACCCCAACGCGCCGTATATCAACAGCCTGGCGCAGACGTATGCGCTGGCGAACAACTATTACGGCGTGACGCATCCGAGCCTGCCAAACTACATCGCTGCAACCTCCGGCAACAACTGGTATAGCAACAGCGACGACCCCACCCAGGTCTTCGATCATGTCAACCTGGTAGATTCACTGGAACGCGCCCACCTCTCGTGGAAGGGCTACATGGAGAATCTGCCGTCGGTCGGCTTCACCGGCGCGTCCTCGCCGGATGGGCTGTACGTCTCCAAGCATGACCCGTTCGTTCTCTATCAGGATATTCTCAACAACCCCAAGCGACTCAACAATGTGGTGCCGCTGAGCCAGCTTTCGGTTGATCTGGCGCAGAACCATGTGCCGAACTTCGCCTGGATTACGCCGAACCTCTGCAACGATATGCACGGCGTCGGTGGCAGCCCGTGCCCCTATAGCAATGATGCGCAGCTCAAAGCCGATGGCGACGCCTTCGTCAAAGAGTGGGTCAACGCGATCATGAGTTCGCGCGCCTGGACGGGCAACTCAGTGATCTTCATCACCTGGGACGAGGACGACTACACCGGCAATCCGGCGAACGGCGGCTGGGAAAGCCCCGCTGGCTGCTGCGACAGCCCCGTCATTCCGGCCAACGCCTCGTTCTTCCCGGCGGGCGGCCTCTATGGCGGCGGTCAGGTGCCGATGATTGTGATTGGCACACATACGAAGCGCGCCTACGTCTCCACGACAGCCTACAACCACTATTCGATGCTCAAAACCATCGAGGATGTCTGGGGCCTGCCGGAGATCGGCATGACCAGCGATTCAGCCCAGGTCACTGACATGTACGAGTTCTTCAAGTAGCCCCCACCCCCAACCCCTCCCCCGTGCGCGGGAGGGGAGCAAAGAGACCTCACCCCCTACCCCTCTCCCGCGAGGAGAGGGGACTGTGGGGTGGCGCGTTGTGGTGATGGCAATGGATTCAATTCGCGCAGAGGGAGCTAGCGATTGAAAGCGCGCCTGGATGGCGTGCCGCCGCGAAGTCCGCCTGCGCGGACTCAGAACAGGCGCCTCTGGTCTCCCCTCTCCCACAGGGAGAGGGGCAGGGGGTGAGGTCTCTCCCTCAACGGCGCACCTGATACAGCGCCGCCACTAATTTGTTGACGCCGCTGTCGTATTCATTGCCGCGCGCATCCACGAATTGCGTGTGCCCCCAGCCGAGCGGAATGCACTCCATCCAGGAGGTGCCCGCCGCCCACACCGGAAACACGCCTTTGCCGTTGGCGTTGGCAAGCGCCAGTTCATCCTTGACGTAGGGCGATTCCCGCGAACTGGGCGAGGCGACCAATATCACCGCGTGACACGAGGCAATCGCCTGGCGGATGGCCTGCTCCCAATCGGCGGTGCCGGGCGTCAGGTTCGTGTTGTCTATCCACGTGGTCAAGCCCTGCTCTCGCAAGCTGCCTTGTAACCGCTCGACAAAGCTCTGATCTTTGCGCGAATAGCTAATGAAAATTGGAGCATCTATGCGTTGCTGCACAGGTGGCTGTTGTAGTGGTGGCTTCGGTTGTAGCGATTCCATGTTGGCAGGCGCAGACTGTGGTGTTGGTTGGGCAACTGCTGTCCGCTGAAGATGGCGCAAGTAAGCGCGAACGGCTTGCGCGCCCTGTTTCACAACGTCTGGTGGTGGCACCTGCATCTGCTTCTGGTCTAGAGCAAGTGAGTCTAGCTGAGATAAGTTTGCCAATTCCACCGGAAGCGTGGTAAGTGGATTACCACGCAAGCTGAGGATGGTTAAACTGGTGAGACGACCAATCTCAGGAGGCAGCATGCTGAGGCGATTTTTATCCAGGTAAAGATACTCCAAATTTCTGAACTTAAATACTTCTTGAGGGACTTCTGTTAGGTTCAATCCACAGAGGTAGAGAATTCGTAAGGTATAGGATGAATCAATATCAATATTGGCAGCAGCGTTATGGGTAATCAAACCACCACCCCTATATGACATGTAGTAGACTTGACGTGTGAAGCCTGAAAAGATATTAGAGTGAACTTTGCATCTTGAAGCAGGATTCCACTTCCCGAACAAACTACCTTGAAGCCGTTCGACGATTTCTGAATCATCCGGTAATGATGCCGAACTCATGCCAGCCTCCTGATATCTCATGTTTCTTTGCCAATAAAACTGCTATTCTGGCTCAGAAGTATACTCGCCAGGTAAGTAGAAGGCAAGCGCAGGATGGAGTGAAAGGATGCACAGGACAGCCAGCGAATGAATTCGCGCCTGGCTGGCCGGTGGCCGCGAAACCTGCCTGTGCCGGTTCGGGTCAGGCATGTATTGCGTCGAAGTCTATCTCCAGTCCGCGTAGGCGGACTTCGCGGCGGGACGCCATCCAGGCGCGGTTTCAACCGCCGGGCAACGTGTTCCCGCGCCGCCTCTCCCGCGCACGGGGGAGGGGCTGGGGGTGGGGGAACTACAGCCAGCCCTTCGCCTGGGCGACGTGCGCCGCCTCGATGCGGTTGTGCGCGCCAGTCTTCTGGATGGCGACGGAGAGATAGTTGCGCACGGTGCCTTCGCTCAGCGCCAGTGTCTCCGCAATTTCAGCGACACTGGACCCATCAGTGGCGGCGGCCAGCACCTCGCGTTCACGGTCGGTGAGTGGATTGTTGCCCTCGCTCAGCGCGGCCATCGCCAGCGCCGGGTCCACCACACGCTCGCCGGCCATCGCTCGCCGTACCGCTTCCGCCAGTTGCGCGGCTGGCGCATCCTTCAGCAGATAGCCCACCGCGCCGGTCTCCATTGCGCGGCGCAGATAGCCGGGGCGGCCAAAGGTCGTCAGAATCAGCACGCGACACGAGGGCAATTGCTTACGCAGGTCAGTCGCCGCCGTCAGCCCATCGCAGCCGGGCATCTCGATGTCCAGCAGGGCCACGTCTGGCTTAGCGTTCAGCGCGGCTGGCACCACCTCGTCGCCGCGCCCGACCTCGGCGACGATCTCGATATCGCCTTCCAGCGTCAGCAGCGCCGCCAGCGCGCCGCGCACCATCGCCTGATCTTCCGCCAGCAGTATGCGTATCGTGTCCACCATAGTAGTTACGCTCCTTTTTCGCCGTCAGCGACATCAGCAGCAGCCGTGACAGGGGTGACGGGTACTGAGACGGCGAGACGATAGCCGCCATCATCAGAGGGGCCATTCTCGCAGCAGCCGCCAAGCGCCGTCACGCGCTCGTTCAGCCCACGCAGACCGTTGCCGCCGTTGCTGCCATTGCTCAGCGCCCGCGCGATACGTTCGGAGGTGATGGCAGGCGCGCTGCCGGAGCGGTTGGCGCAGTCGTTGAAAATCTCGACGCGCACCATCGTTCCCTCGCGCCGTATCTGGATGTCGCAGCGGCGGGCGCGGCTGTGGCGAATCACGTTGGTGACACCTTCGCGCACGGTCCAGGAGAGTGCGGCCTCCAGCGCAGGCGAGAGCGCCGGATTCACCTGCTCGTCAATGTCATCGTGATAGGCGATACCAGCGGCTGCCAGCAGACTACGCGCCTCGCGCAGTTCACTGGCGAGCGTCGGCTGACGATAGCCCGTCACGGCTTCGCGCACTTCTTGCAATGCCTCGCGGGCGGCGCGTTCGATGTCGCTGATCTCGCGGGCGGCGCGCTCCGGTGCAACTTCGGCCAGCCGCTTGGCAAGCTCGCTCTTGAGGGCGATCAGCGAGAGGCTATGGCCCAGCAGATCGTGCAGGTCGCGGGCGATGCGCAGCCGCTCCGCCGCGACGGCCAGATAGGCGATTTCTTCGCGGGCGGCGCGCAACTGGCGGCTGGTGATGGCGGAATTGACGAAACCGATGACGACGATGCCGATAACGCTCATCAGAAAGACGGTGGTGAAGAGCATCGAAAACCCGTACCCGCGCGCCAGAATCCCCAGGCTCACCAGGATATCCAGCGCGATGATGCCGCGTATCGCCCAGGGAGTCGGCAGGCAGCCACCAACGCAGGCAGCGACGTAGTAGAAGAGTTGCACCCAGTCCGGCCCGACGCCCAGCGAGAGCGCAAAGGCCAGCGCCGTGAGGATGAGAGCCGCCGGCCAGGGATACCAGCGCATGAACCAGCGCGAGGAGAGGCGCGTCATGACCGGGGCACTGTCGGCAAGACTGAACGAACGATACAGCGAGGTCCAGAGATAGATCACCACGAAGATAATGACGCTGGCGAAGACAAGGGCGATGCGCAGCGGCGACGATGAGTGAAAGAGGTCGCTGATTGGTGATATGAGGAATCCAAGCCAGAGAACCCACACCATCCAGAAGGAAATGACCGTGCGTTTGCCTGCGCCCGGCAACGCCGCCAGTTGTGTTATCTCATCCATCGGCTCCTCCTAAGATTTTCTGAGGCTATCCCAGGCTCTCCAAGAGAACCTCCTGGTCGTGGAGAATCCGCTCACGCACCAGCGGATGCAACCGATCCAGCGAGGTTACTAAATCTACCTTGCGGCTTAGCGCATCTTCAAGCGCCAAACCCAAAGCGGACAGGTCAAACAACGAAGCGCCTGGCGGCAACTCGACGACCAGATCAATGTCGCTGGTGGTATGCTGTTCGCCGCGCGCATAGGACCCGAAGAGGCTGGCGTGCTGAACTCCGTGCGCGCGCAAAATCGAGCGTATCAGTGCTCGCTCCTGCTCGCTCAGTTGTGGACTCGTACTCGCTGGCATGGCACACTTCGCTCCAATCTGCTTGTCAAATCATGTCTCATTTCCGCCGCATCGTACTTCACAGTCTAGCATACTGAGCGGATTCCTACGGCTTTTGACGTGGATATGGACTCACCTGCCAGCACGTCTACCTATCTCTAGTGTATAGGCGATTCGCGGCACTGCGTAGTGAGGGTGGTCAGCAGTTTGGGGTGACATTTGTCATGCTATCCCAATCAAACTTTCTATCTGCGACATTCCCCTTGACGATAGTCCCTTAGCAGTGCTATAAATACCATATATACATACCAAGTATATGTACAGAGTAAGGGTAGTGAGAACGTGTCCTTGAAGTTTGGCATTCTCGGTCTTCTGGCCGAGACTCCCTTGCATGGCTATGAGGTGAAAACCCGCTTCGAAAGCATCCTTGGCCATACGTGGGAAGTGAATATCGGGCAGGTGTATAGCACATTGCAGCGCCTGGAACGCGATAACTGGGTGGAAGCTGTTGGCGAGCGGGGTGATCGCGGGAAACAGGCCTACCAGTTGACGGCGCAGGGGCGTCAGGCCCTGGATCACTGGCTTTCAGAGCCGGAAGCTGAGCCGCAACAGTTACACGATGAACTGTTCATTAAGCTCATGCTCATGCGCCGGCTTGCCAATGGCAATCTCGAAGGGTTGATTGCGCGCCAGCGTCGCGTCTATCTCCAACACCTGCGCAATCTGGCTGAACTCGAGCGACACGCTCGCGCTGAAAACCGTCCGGACCTGCTCCTGCTCATCAAGGGTGCTGTTATTCATACCGAGGCAGATATCAAATGGCTGGATGTCTGCCTGGAAGAACTAACCAGCCTGCAACCGTATCACCCGGACTCGGAGCACCAAGAGGAGAAACCGTAGTGAGCCACCTCACTGACCAGCATGGTCATTCAACCTATCTCATCGAACTCTCCAATGTGAACAAGACGTACAACGGCAGCACGGATCAGGTGGCGCTCTCCGACATCACCCTGAAGATTCCCGCCGGCCAGTTTACCGCCATTATGGGAGCTTCCGGCAGCGGAAAATCCACCTTGCTCAATTTGATTGCGGGCCTGGACCGTCCCACGAAAGGGGAGGTATGGGTAGATGGCATCCGCGTGAACGCATTAGGTGAAGCTGCGCTCGCCCGCTATCGGCGTAAGCGATTGGGCTTTGTCTTTCAATTCTTCAATCTGCTCAACCAATTGTCGGTTCTCGACAACATATTGCTTCCAGCGCAACTGGCTGGCCTGCAATCCAAAGTTGCCCATCAGCGCGCACGCCAATTACTCGATCAACTGGGCATCACCGACAAGGCGAGGGTCTATCCTGGGCAACTCTCCGGCGGTCAGCGCCAGCGTGTCGCCATTGCCCGCGCCCTCATCAACCAACCGTCTGTACTACTGGCAGACGAGCCAACTGGCGCGCTGGATAGCCGCAGCGGAGATGCCGTGATGGAACTGTTGGCGCAAATCAATGAGAAGGGGCAAACGATTGTGCTGGTGACACACGATGCCCGGCTTGCAGCAGCCTATGCCACCCGTATCATCTCACTACGCGACGGGCGCATCGTTGATGATAGCATCCTCCAGGCGCCGCAACACCAGGCGCCGTCTGATTTGCTCCATCTTCACTCTGAGGAGGCCGTCTAATGCGCGCGCTCATGACAAAGATCGCTGGCGACCTGCGCCGGCGGCGTTTGCAATTCGTCATCGTCGCCCTGATTGTGGCGCTGGCGACAGGAGTGGGAACGCTTGCCATCGAATTGATGGCCGAATCGTCGGCGCCCTACATGCAGGCATTTCAACAGTATCAAGGCGCGCATTTAATGGTCATCTACCAGAGAGCGCGCGTAACCCCGGCGCAACTTGCCGCGACACAACGACTGCCCAATGTGACGGCCAGCGCCGGACCGTGGCAGGCGGCATACGTTCCACTCGAATATGGCACGCAAAAAAACACAGTGCTCGTCATCGCTCGCGCTGATCCTGGCGGTCCAGTGGACAAACTGCACATTGTGGCTGGGCGCTGGGCTGGCCGACCAGGGGAAATCGTGCTGACACGCTCGTTTGCGCAGTCTATCGGTGTGAGCGTCGGCAGCCAGCTCAAAGCGGTGATCAGTCCCTATTTGCCGGTGATGCGGGTTGTAGGCGAAGTCACGGACATTGACGAAGCGGATGCAGCTAACTTCAATCCGCAATTTGCCTGGGTGCAGCCTGGTGCATTCGCTCAATTGCTCTCGCCGGATAAACAATCGTCAGTGGTCATACTTTACCGTTTCCAGCATGCGGCGACTGACGCTGAGCTACAACAAGATAACCAGGAAATTGCGGCGGTTGTGCCGCCGAGCGCTATCGGTGGTACCATTTCGTACCTGGCGGTCCAACGCATCATCAATCTGACAAATACGTTGGCGATGACCTTCCTACTGGCCTTCTCGGTCTTTGCGCTGGGCGCAGCAGCGCTGATTATCGCCAATGTGGTGAGTGGCGCGGTGCTGACGAGCCACCGCGACATCGGCATCATCAAGGCGCTCGGCTTTACACCCGGTCAAGTGATCGCTACCTTCGTTGGACAAATGCTCCTCGCCGCCCTAATCGGTTGCCTGGTTGGGGTGCCGTTGGGCGTTCTTGGGAGCCGTCCGCTCGTAGATTCCAGCGCAACCGCGCTTGGTGTGCCTGCATCCACGAGCGGAAATCTGATAGCACCATTACTGGCAACGCTTGGCGGATTATTCGTTGTCACGCTTGCAGCCTGGTTGCCGGCACTACGGGCAGGCATGCTCCGCCCTGTTGATGCCATAGCTCAGCATGTGTCGTCTAGTTCGCGACGCAGCACTCACGCTCGCTCGTTCACGCAACGGCTGCATCAGATACATCTGCCTCGCCCGCTGACGCTCGGCGTGAACGACGCCTTCGCTCGCCCGATACGCAGCCTGCTGACGATAGTGGCGATTATCATCGGCGTTGCTACTCTTGTCTTCGCGTCTGGGCTGCACAGCACCTTTCAGGTGATTACAAATAACCGGGCACTGTTCGATAAGGCTGATGTAACTATCTCTCGCTACAGCAGTTACCCGGATAGTACACTCATGCGCACCTTGAACGAGCAACCAGAAACCAAGCAGGTGGTCGCATATACTTTCTTCGAACTCAATGTTGCTGGCCTCAGCAATCCAGTGACAACGATTGCAATGCGCGGTGATTCAGGCTCGTTGGGCTTTCCAATGCTGGCCGGTCGCTGGTTCCAGGGTCCCGGTGAGGCAGTGGGTGGCGCATCATTTGTACATGAGGCTCATCTTGCGGTTGGCGACACGTTCACTGTGACATCCAACGGTCATCAGATAACGTTGCGTCTGGTGGGTGAATACTTTGACTTCACCAACTTCGGGCGAGATATTCGGCTCGATTGGTCTAGTTATTTGCAGCTCGACCCGGCAGCACAACCTACTAGCTATCTGGTGAATCTCCAACCAGGCGCGAATGCAAGGGCGTATAGCCAGCGCATCGCGGCAACTGCCCCAGATTACCTGGATGTGGCAACGAGCGCAAGCTCTAATGCCGCCACCGCCACGATCAATGCGCTAAACGGAGTGCTGGCGGTGCTCGTAGTGATTCTCATGGCAATTGCGGTCGCCGGTGTATTCAACACACTGTTGCTCAATGCCCGCGAACGCATGCGCGATACTGCAACGCTCAAGGCGATTGGTATGACACCGGGGCAAATCATTGCGATGGTGGTAGCCTCAGCATGTGTACTGGGAGTGATTGGCGGCATTATTGGCATACCCACTGGGGTCTGGCTACATCAATCATTGTTGTCGCTCATGAGTAGCGCAGCCGGCGAAGAGCTACCGAGCCAGTTCGCACAACAAGCCTTCAATCCCCTCGTACTCCCGCTACTGGCGCTGGCGGGCATCGCCGTTGCAATTATTGGTGCGGTGCTGCCGGCATGGATGGCGGCTCATGATTCAGTGGTGGAGATATTACGCACAGAGTAAGTGCCGGCAGGCGGCTGAGTCAGCCGCCTGCTGCCTGAGGCGACAGCGCACGCCAGCGTGGGAGCGCGCGGCCAAGCGCCCAGGCGATGAGGTGCGGGCTGCCTTCCTCCCAGCCCAGCGTCTCCGCCAGGATGACGCTTTCATAGGCGGTTTTGATCGGCGCGAGGCAGAGCGCCAGATCGAAGGCGCGCTCGCGGCTGGCGGGCGTACCCCAGGGCAGCGCAGCCAGATAGGCGTCACGGAGCGCACGTTCCGCTGGCGTATAGGGGATGCCGCCGGGCGTCGCGGTTGGCTGCGCCTGCGATTCATCGGGCGATTCCGAAGACTCCAGGGATTCGAGGTCGCGGGCATCGTCCAGCAGGCGATCCAGTGAGAAGAAGGGGCAACTCAGGTTGGCCTCCTCCCAATCGTAGATCAGGATGCCGCCGTCTGAGCGGAGGATCGCGTTGCCCGCGTGCAGGTCCACATGGTCCAGCGATTCCGGCCAGCTACCGGCAACGAGTTCATCGGTCCAGGCGGCGATATGCGGCTGAAAGCGTTCCATCTGCGCCAGGATATCCGCAGGCAAGTTGAATTGCTCGGCTAACTCGCGCCCTTCATCTGCCCAATAGGCCAGCGACCGCTCGCGCACCTCGCGCAGCACCGTTTCATAGAGGCGCGGCAGCAACCGCAGCGCCAGGCGCGGCAAGGGCGCGCGCTCCTCCTGTGGCAGCGCGGCGACGGTCGCCTGGATGTGCGCCAGCGTCCGCGCCATCTGCTGCAACGCCTGCTGGTTCTCCAATTCCTCGATGGATTGCCCCTCGAAGGTGGCGAAGAGCGACCAGCTACCTTCGCCGTGCGGCTCCCAGGCCAGCAGTTGCGGCACAGCGTTGGGGCAGACGCGCGTGAGCAGCGCGGCGATACGTGGCGCATCGGCAAAGAGCCGCAGCAGCCCCGCCTTGAAGATCACCTCACGCACACCCGCATCATTGCTGGCAGCAAAGGACGCGGTAACGCCCCACTCCTTCGCCTGATGCACATACAGCGGTCCGGCAACCTCGCGCGTCCCTGGCAGCACGGCGGCGATCCAGGCGCGCACCGCCGCCGCATCGAGCAGGTCATCCGGCCAGCGATGTTCGTCGTCGTCTTCCATATTGTCCATATTGGTAGATCCCCCACCCCCAGCCCCTCCCCCGTGCGCGGGAGAGGGGAGCCAGAGAGACCTCACCCCGCCCTGCGGCCACCCCTCTCCCACAGGAGAGGGGACCGTGGGTGAAGCGTTGTGACGTTCCGGCAATGTTGCTTCTGCTGTCGCTGGTTCGTTCAGCCGCGCCGTTTGCCCCCTGCACATACGGTCGCTCACGGCCCCTCTCCTTACGGGAGAGGGGGTTGGGGGTGAGGTCACTGCTCTTGCGCGCGCACGGCTACGATGTCGTTGCGCGCCGCCCAGAGCGCCAGATCGCGCTTCTGAATCGCCGCTGCCATCAAGTCAGGGAAGAGATCAGGCGTACAGGCGAAAGTTGGGCAGCCCATGCCTGACAATATGGCCGCATTGTGCGAATCGAAGCTGGGCGTGCCCTTGTCGTTCAGCGCCAGCAGGCACACCATCTGCACGCCGCTGCCGATCAACTCCTGGGCGCGCCGCAGCATCTCCTGCTGGTTGCCGCCTTCGTAGAGGTCAGTAATCAGCACGAGGATAGTCTGCGCCGGACGGGTGATGATCTGCTGGCAGTAGGCGAGCGCGCGGTTGATGTCCGTGCCGCCGCCAAGCTGCGTGCCAAAGAGCAGGTCCACCGGGTCTTGCAGGTCGTCCGTCAGGTCCACAACGGCAGTGTCGAAGACGACCATGCGTGTGGTGACGGCGCGAATCGAGGCCAGCACCGCGCCAAAGATGCCCGAATAGACTACCGAGGTTGCCATCGAACCGCTCTGGTCCACACACAGCACGATATCACGCAGCGACGACCGCTTGTGCCCATAGCCAACCAGCTTCTCTGCAATGATCGTGTGTCGCTCCGGCAGATAGTTCTTGAGATTGGCACGGATGGTACGGTCCCAGTCTATCTCATTGGCGCGGGGGCGGTTGGTGCGTGTAGCGCGGTTCAGGCTGCCGCGCACCGCCTCGATCAGCGGATTCGCCAGCTTGCGCTCCAACTCGTCCACCACCTTGCGCACCACATGACGCGCGGTGTCTTTGGTCTTCTCCGGAATGACCTTGCTGAGCGAGAGCAGATTGGCGACCAGATGCACATCTGGCTCGACCGTCTCCAACATCTCCGGTTCGAGCAGCATTTGCTTCAGGTTGAGCCGTTGCAGCGCGTCCTGTTGCATCACCCGCACCGCCGAGGTGGGGAAGTACGTGCGAATGTCACCAAGCCAGCGCGCTACACGCGGCGACGAGCCGCCCAGCCCCGCCGAGCGTTGCTGGTCGTAGAGTTCATCCAGCACGCCGTCCATACCGGCATCGGCTCCGCTGAGGTCAAAGCTGCCGCCACCGCCCGTGCCGCCTGCTCCACCACCACCGCCCATGCACGAGCCAGCTTCTTTGCCCAGCACCAGCCGCCAGCGTCTCAGGCGCTCGCGCTCCGCTGGATTCATGTTTACATCATTGGTTCCTGTGGTTGGCGTCATGCGTCACCTCCTGAATCCCCTGCTGCTCCTGATTTCACCGGCGCAACGCCGAGAATCTGCGCCAGCACCGGCAGCACCTTCGCCGCGCGTTCATGATCGAGCGAGGCGAATGGGTCATTCGCTCCTTGCCCCGGCTTTTCAAAGCCGAGAGCGCCAGTTGGCGCGGTATGCAGCTTCGCCACCTTTTCGCCCATCTGGCGGCGCGCTGGCGTCTCGAAATCAGCGAAGGCGCGGCGCAGCAACGGCAGCAGCGCCACAAACGTCTCAGGCGTCAGGTCCACCAGCCAGGCGTCCAACGCGCGCCAGAGGCCATCCTGGTGCAGCAGCAGTAGACCGCTGCCACGCAGCACGCCCTCCACCCAGGCGGTCGCCTGGTCCGCCGGGACGACTGGCGAGAGCGCCAGCCGCGCCAGCCGTTGCAGTTCGTTCTCATCTAGCGCGTGCTGTTCCAGGAGCAGGCGGCAGCAGCGTCCGCGCACCAGCCCATGCACTGTTTCCATGTCTACCAGATGACGCAGCACCGGCAGCCAGTCCGCGCGCATATCATCGCTGTTGAGGATGTCACTGATCGCTCGTTGCACGTTGTCAATACTGCCAACCATTTCAGCCGCTGCGTCATCATCCAGCGAGGCGCAGGCGCCCGGCAGGCCCACCAACACCCGCGCGAAGAGCGCCGCAATCACCGGCATGATACGCTTTGCCTGTTCCTCCTTCGTGGCGCGCACATCACCATAGCGGGCAACCTCTGCCAACGGCGGCAGCGCGTCCATCAGGTGACGCACATCGGCGGAGACGGCAGCCAGCGCCTCCACGCGCGTCAGCAGATGCTCGGTGGCGTCCGGCAGACCGGCGAGCATCACCTGATTGAGCAGCGCCGTCAGCGCGGGCAGTTCGTCAGCTTTCTCCGCCTGATCGCGCGCAAAGCCATTGGCCGCGCTCTCGACGGTGTTGCCCCAGATGTTCTGCTCGATCAACGCGACGACGAACTCGACCTCCCACTTCAGTTCCCAGTTTTCATGGAACGTGCCTTTGACGCTGCCATAAATATGCTGCGGCTTGCCCCATTCCACGCCCAGCAGGCGCAGCCGGTGCAGCAGTTGGCTACGGGCGCGGTCGGTCTCGTTGCGCAGGTCCAGTTTGAGCGTCACAATCTCCGGCGACTGTTTCAGTCTGAGGCGCTTTGCCTGCGCTTCCAGATCGCGTTGCAGCGGCACAATGGGCGTTTCGGCGGGCACCTCGCCCATCGTCTCACCAATCTCCAGCTTCTCGCGGATCAGTTGCATCGGCGTATCATTGCCGTTGCATAGCACCGTCTGAATCGCCTCGTGCAGTTCGTTCATGCCGGGCATCGGCAGTTCGCCCATCGCCGCCAGCGCCTCCGCCAGCCGCACCGCCTCGATGACGCTGGCGGATGAGGCATCCAGCCCTTGCTCGCGCAGCAGATGCGCGGCGTGCGCCGTCCAGCGAATCGTCGCGCGGTCCGGCGCGGTCCAGAGATGCGTATACCAGCCAGGGGAAGCGATGCCAGCGCCATAGCCGCTGCGATAGGAGAGGCGTGAGTTGGTCCAGGGTATCCAGGTGGCCTCCACCTTCACCTGTTTCAGCCCCTTCAGTGTGGCGGCGTCGGCTCTGGCGACTTTGGCATCATCGGGATTGTCCAGGCTTGCCAGCACCGGCGAGTGCCACGCGCCGCAGACGACGGCAATGCGCTGGAAGCCCTCTTTGATGGCGGCGCGAATCGTCTGGCGCATGTGCGCCTCGCGCTGCGCCTCCTCCTCATTCTTGGGCGTTGGGTCGCCGCGCAGGGTGGTCATCGCTTCGAGGATGCCCTCAAAGAGGCCAGTGGCGTCGCGGCGCTGCTCGATTTCGCGCTCCCACCAGAGTTCATGGTCAGTGTAGCCGGCGGCCTCGGCCAGCATCGCCAGCGGATCATCGCCCATCCCCGGCTCCTCCCTCGTCTGCGGAAGAGGGGAGATATCAGAGGGCACATCGGCGTTTGGTTCGGCGTGCGGCTGCGCGCTACCGGCGGCGGCTGGCAGGTCCCCCACCCCTGGCCCCTCCCCCGTGCGCGGGAGAGGGGTGAGCGAATCGTCTGGAATGGGCGTGTTCTCCGGGCTGCCGTCGGGCGGCGTTGGTTGCTCTGGTTCCCTGGCAAGCTGGATGGTCTGCGGCAGGTCCATGAAGCGCGCGGGAATCTGCTTGCGGAAGGCGTAGTGCAGCGCCTGCCACTCCGGCGAAAAATGGGTGAAGGGGTAATAGACGGCGCGGCGTGGCTGCTCTGGCACGTAAATCAGCAGCGCAACCGGCGGCTTCATCGCAGCGTTCAGCAGCAGTGGCAGCACGCCATGCGCATCCGGCGGACCCTCTACCAGCACGATATCCGGCTGTAACTCCTCCAACGCGTCGCGCAGAGCGCGGGCGCAACCGGGGCCGTGGTGCCGTACCCCAAAGATATGCAGAGTCATGGTTTTCTCGTCCCTTATAGCCTCTACAGCACCTCATGGCAGGCCCGGTACAGGTCTTTCCAACCGTCTCGTTCTTTGACCACGGTTTGTAGATATTCCAGCCAGACCACGCGATCCTGCACGGGGTCTTTGATGATCGCGCCAGTGATGCCTGCGGCCAGATCGTCCGCATGCAGCACGCCGTCGCCATAATAGGCGGCCATCGTCAGGCCGTTGGTCATCACGGAGATGGCTTCGGCGGTGGAGAGCGTGCCGCTGGGCGATTTCACCTTTGTCTTGCCGTCGGCGGTCAGACCGTCGCGCAGTTCGCGGAAGACCGTCACCACGCGGCGAATCTCTTCCAGCGCAGGCTTCTCGGCGGGCAGTTCCAGCGCGCGGCCCAGACTGGCGACGCGGCGATCCACAATGTCAATCTCTTCCTCGATGGTGGCGGGCAGCGGCAACACAACGGTATTGAAGCGGCGCATCAGCGCGCTGGAAAGCTCGTTGACGCCCTTGTCGCGGTTGTTGGCCGTCGCAATCACGTTGAAGCCTTTGCGCGCCTGCACCTCCATTCCCAGTTCGGGAACCGGCAGCGTCTTTTCGGAGAGGATAGTGATGAGCGTGTCCTGCACCTCGGCTGGGATGCGGGTCAATTCTTCGATACGCGCGATCTTCCCCTCCTGCATGGCGCGCATCATCGGGCTGACGACCAGCGCGGCGGGCGACGGCCCTTCCACCAGCAGCCGCGCATAGTTCCAGCCGTAGCGGATGGCGCTCTCATCGGTGCCAGCGGTGCCCTGGATCATCATTGTCGAGTCGCCAGTGACGGCGGCGGCGATATGCTCGGAGACCCAGGATTTCGCCGTGCCGGGGACGCCGTAGAGCAGCAGCGCGCGGTCGGTGGCGAGGGTGGCGACGGCAATCTCGATCAGGCGGGCGTTGCCAATATATTTGGGCGAGACCTCGAAGCCATTGGGCAGCCTGCCGCCAAGCAGATAGGTGCGCACAGCCCAGGGCGAAAGTTGCCAGTTGGGCGGGCGCTGGCGGTCGTCATGCTTCGCCAGTTCGGCCAGTTCTTCGGCGTATTGCTGTTCGGCGTGCTGGCGCAGCACGGCTTCGAGCGCGGGCGTTTCTGTAGGTGTCGCGGAAGTGGTGGTTACGGTGGCGATGGTCGTATCGCCATTGTTCTTGGTCATGCGGGTATCTCCTCGTAGATGCGTTTCCGCAGTTGAATGGTGTTGGTGAATTCGTCGAGCTGGCGCTGGAACTGTTGCATGTACCAGTTGGTCGCCTTCTCCGGCAAAGTCAAGGGTTCGAGCGCGGCGGCGAAGCAGGATTGCGGCAGCGCCAGCGCGGCAATGGCGAGCGTGTCATCCCAGGGATCGGCGCTCGTGGTCTTTGCGGCAAGGCCCGCGATGAACGCGCGCAGGCCGCGCAGGTAGGCGTCGCCAAATTGCTGGCTCCAGGGCGGTTCCAGTGAAGCGACAACCGTGTAGAAACGTGGGCCAATAGCGGCTGTCGGGTCAGCCACCAAGCGCAGCGCCACCGCTTCGCGTTCGGATGCCGCAATCTGTGGCGCAAGCAGGCCATACATTTCACTGGCAGCAGTTTGCGAGTCGCCCTTTTTTGCCGGCTGGAGCCAGCGATTCCAGAGGGGCATTACCCAGTCTGGGGCGCCAAACTGCGCAGTAGCTTTGGTCCAGCCTTGAAGCAGCTCCGCCCCCCACTTCGTTTCCGCTGCGGCAGCAATCAATTGTTCGGGCGACATGCCCAACTGTTGACCCCAGTGAACCGGTGGCACACAGGAGAGCGTTTGGTACAGCCAGGAAGCGCGGGCGCCAACACTTGGCGATTTGCTAGAGGTGAAGCCATCGCGCTCCCAGGTAGCGTCAATAGTGGTTGGCGGATTGACCTTGAGCGCGCCTTTACTATAGCTGAGCATGGCGTCTGCTCGCGCGATCATGCGTTGCATCAGCGCCGAACCGGGCATACTACGCAGCACCTCAGCCGCCGCCGACCGCACGCCACCGGCTTTGTCATCCAGCGCGCGTTCGAGCAGCGCCTCATCGTCTGGTCCGGCGTTGATGGCGAGCGCCCGCGTCATATCCACGCGGAACTCGAACTTCTCCCGTTTCCAGGCCTCCTCGATCCACTGGCGAGCCAGCGCGGGGTTGCTGGCGCGCAAACGGCGCAAGACTTCGATGCGCTGGCCGGAACTACCTTCCTGCCAGAGCGTTTCGGCGTCGGCTGGCAGCGCGCCTTCCGGCGTATCCAGCGTCTCACGCGCCCAGGACCAGCTTTGGTTGAACTGGCTGAGCCAGAGGCCGCGTTTGCCCAGCAGCGGATAGAGCAGACGACGCTTTTCCTGATCGCGCACACTCAGCGCCGTTGGCAAGAGTTCCGGCGCAAGCAGCAATTTCGCCTGGCGCATGCGCTCAAAAGCCAGCGTTTGCAAATCCTCGTTATTGCCACTGAGCAGCAGCTTCACCAATGCTGTCACCCGTGGTGAGGCAACGGGCCATGCTTCGGTTTCTGCCGGCGCTGGCGCGTCAATCGCTGGCGCTGTGTAGCCAGCAGATTGGTAGATGGCGCGGACACCCGCCTGGAACAAGAGGCGGCGCTCGTTGGAGCCGCTTGATTCATCGGCTGGCGTCTCTGCGACAAGGGCATCGGGTGCGGCGTCAGTCATCGTTTCAATGGCGCCGCTCTGCGCAGTGCCGACCAGCGCAACGGTTACGAGTGGATCCATCAGGAGACCCTCCACAGCGGATAGTAGATGCCTTCCGCCGTCATACCAAGCGGCAACACGGTTTCGCCGTCCCACTCACCCGCGAAGTCTACCGGCTGCCCGCCGGAGAACGCCAGCATCTGCCAGGGCGCACTGACCCGCAACGGCAGCGCCGCTCCGGTGCGGTCGCGGATATACCAGGCGGTGGGGCCATTGATATAGTTCGCGCAGACGGGTATTGCGTCATGTAGCACCAGCAGGAAGCTATCCTGCCAGGGGAGGCGACCAAGCAATTCAGCGCGTGCCGCCAGAAACTCCTCGATGGTCGCATATCCCATCGCCATGTCCGCGATGGCGGTGGTGTTCGCCTGCCGGTTGGCGAGATGCCCACGCAGGCGAGCGGCGCCGGGATAGAAGTAGAGGTCGCCGGTCAGCCGTGTCCCTGGCAGAAACGTTTCAGCATAAGGGCGGCCCATCGCCGAGAACTGAAGAATCAGCGCAGGGCGGCGGCTCTCTCTGCCGAGCAGCCACGTCTTCTGCACGCGCAGTTTGTCGTCGTCATATTCCCACTGGCCGAGGACATACCACTCATCGCTGACTTTTTCGCCGGTGTCCGCCAAATCTTCTTTCTCGACGTTCCAGCCGACAAGCTGGCGCACATCCTCGCGTAGCGCCGCATCGAGCGTGTCGCTGTGGCGATAGGCGTGGGTGAGCAGCGCAATCCGCCCAAGCTGGCCCAGCAGCACATCCGGCCAGTCTGGCCGCGAGCCGGTGATGCCCGCCAAGTGGCGCACGCGCCCGGCGACGCCCGCCGCCTGCGCATCCACCAGTTGCGCCGCCTGATGCTCCCAGTACGTCGCTGGCTGCGCCTCCACGCTCGCCAGACCGTTGCGCATCAGGTCGTTCATCCATAGGTCTAAGGTATCGAGTCCCCGCGCAATCAGCGCCTCGCGTTTTTCCAGGCGTTTGCGCTGGTCGCTGGTCAGGTTATTGCCACTCTCAGCAGTTTTGCCGCCTTTCTCCTGTTCCTGTTTCTCCTGTTTTTCTTGTTTGCGGGCGCTGGTGGTGGCGCGTTTGCTGAGCCACTCCTTCACCCAATCCGGCGGTTCTGCCGCCGGAACACTATTGGCATCGGTCGCCAGGAGCAATAGCCCCAGCCCGTGTTTGCAGGGGAATTTATGGCTGGGGCAGGTGCATTTGACGGTAAACGTCGCCAGTTCAACGCGCACCTGATAGAGCGCGCTGCCCTGACATTCGCCCCAGGCTGCCTCATCGCTCTGGCCGAGATTGCGCCAGACGCGCACATTCGCCAGCTTCTTCCCGGCGGCAGCGGAACTGCTGTCGGGCGCCAGCGCGAGGACTTGATCGCTCGAAAGCTGCATGCCTTTCTTCCTCCTCCTCACTTCAAAAGCCAATCAGTCAACTCAGCCGGCTACAGATACGTTCTCGGAGAGTATGGCAGAAGCGGTCAACAAAGCATAGTGCAGTAGTCCACAATACGGTCTGCGCGTGGTGTGGTGTTGTCTATGAACGAAGCGCGCACTGCGGTACATCGTTTGCGCTTGCTCATGCGTCTATACAGGTAAATCGCTAGAGGTTACGGCCAACTTCGGATGCAGACTCTGGAGAAGATAGAGGTCGGCATATGACATCTGACATGAGTACCGAGCGCACACCGACTGAGACATCCCAGACAAATGAGACATCCGGCGGGCGCTGGCGCAACCGGCTGGTGGTGATTGCGGCGGTGATAACGCTGCTGGCAACGCTGGCGGCGCTGGTGGCGAACCACTGGCCGCCCAGGCAGGCGACGGCTCCCGCCGCTCTCGCTACCCCAACAGCCACGCAGATCAACAGCGATGCGACGGCGACCGCTTTGTCAGCGCTGACCTCCCCACTGCTGCCGCCTGCCGCACCGCTCACCTGGACGACAGCCAGCATGCCGCCGGGGAACCCTATGTCGGGGATGCGCGATAATGGTGCCTCGCTGACAGTTGCGCCCAGCGATGGCAACACTGCCTACACCTGTACTGCGCCATCACCACCTCTGCCATCGCCATCTAAGGTGCCTGCAAGCGTCTGGGTGACGCACGACCGCGCGCGCCACTGGACCCGCGCGGCTCCCATTCCGCCGGTTGCACATCCTTTTGGCTGGTGCTGGGTCGTCGTGGACCAGATGAACCCGGCAACAGCGGTTCTCGCCGTCTCCTGGGGACGCGAGGCCGAAGGACCGTCGCTCAAAACGACCGTCAGCTTCGTCACCTTCAATAGCGGCCAGAGCTGGCAACCACTTACTAGCCCGCAAACTAGCCCACAGAACTTCTTTGTCTTTGAGTTTGCAACCTACCACGGGGTAACAATTGCAATCATCGGGGTCAACATAGATGGCGGCCTGAGCAAATGGTGGGTCAGTAGAAACCATATGCGCACGTGGCAGACGATCAATTATCAGCTCCCCGTTCAGCAGATTGGGCAATTCTGGATCAATCCTGGCACCGGCGAACTGCTGGCGCATGGCCTGCTGGATAACAGTGACAGCACAGTGCAACTACTGGATTCCCATGATCTGGGGCTGCACTGGACCACGATAACTGTGCCGGTAAACTTCGGCTGGGGTAGTCCGCTCATTTCGCCGCCCGTCGCCAACCAGCCCTGGCGTCTCTGCGGGTGGGCGCCACCTTCCGCGTCAACGACGAACCCCGAAGATGAAAGTGGCACGTTGATGTGCAGTATGGATGGTGGTCACACCTGGGTACAGCGGCCACGGCTGACGCTTCTGTTCGCCCCGCCATATGATAAAGCAACTCTTGACATCGCCCAGGAATTCGCTGTCGCACCTGATGGCACGGTGTTCGCCGAATATTCCAACTGTTACCGTCTGGTGCCGGACACGAACGAATGGCAATCAATCGGGCCGCTACCAGACACGACTGGCACTAACCTGGCGACGGTGGTTATCCCTGGCGCGGGCATCATCTGGGCAGGCAATGTCCCTTCCGGCATCACTGGCCTTTTCCCGGACCCAGGCGCATAGCAACAGGGCAATGCGAGATAGGCCAGCGACTAAAGATCGCGCTTGGATGGCGTGCCGCCGCGAAGTCCGCCTGCGCGGGTTCGGGCAGGGTTCGGCGCGCTCCCCTCTCCCGCGCACGGGGGAGGGGCTGGGGGTGGGGGCATCCAACCCCGAATTTGCACGGAAGTGAACACTTGGCCACCATACTCGTATCTCACACTGTAGAAGCGTGGACGACGTGCGTCGTAGGTGAACCTGCACGCGAGACCGGCGAATGGGAGGCGAGATATGCCTATCTCTGGGGACGCTCAGAGTTTTGCTGCCATCGTGCCTCTCCATGCGGCGGCCATGTTGCGGGTCGCTGCGGCGCTGATCGGCCCGGCGGAGGCGGAGGATGCCGTACAGGAAGCGTCTATGCGCGCCTGGCAATCCTGGTCCACGCTGCGCAATGCAGAGGCAGTACGCTCCTGGCTGTTGCAGATCACCGTGAATGTCTGCCGCCAGTGGCGTCGTGGCTTGAAGGGGCAGCAACAGGCCCAACTGCGTGCATTGCCCGATGATAACGATAGCGAATACCGGCACCTGCTGGCCGTCTTCGAGGCTGACCCCGGCGCGAGTAATCATACCGGAGCAATGGACCTCCGCGCGGCCATCAACGCCCTCCCGGAAGACCTGCGCATCGTGGTGGTCCTGCGCTTCTACGCCAGCCTCGACGCCACTGAAATAGGCAAAACACTCAACATTCCTGCGGGAACAGTGCGCTCACGCTTGCATCGCGCCCTGGCGCAGATGCGCGATCATCTTCAGCCGCCTGATATCCCCGATATCCCGACTAGCTCTCATATCCCGGATGTTCCCGATATCGCCGTCGCCCCTGATCTGGCGCATACGACGCATCCCGAAAGGGAGGGCCGCCCATGAGCGACGAACCGAACTTTCAGAATCATCATCACCAGCAGCACGAGGGGCTGGATAACATTGGAGGCATGCAGGCGATGCCCTCGCCAGAGTTTCCGGAGTTCGAGGCGCTTGCCGCACGCCTGACCGCTGATGGCGCCGTCTGGCAAAGCCGTCTGCCGGACCCAACGCGCGTGGCGGAGCGCATCCGCGCCATCCCAGGCGAATCCCTTGCCTTCCCTCGCCGTGCTGCTGAAGGAGATTTCCCGATGTCCATAGAGACGAATGATACCAATACTCCTGGTAGCCCGCGCTGGCTACGTACACCCACATCCGCGAATCCGCCGCGCCCGCCGCGTTCAGGGAAACCACGCGGACGCTGGCTAGGACTCATCGCGGCGGTGGTCGTCGTGGCGTTGCTGGCGCTGGTGCTGGGTCTGCTGGCGCGTGGCCGAACCGGTGGCAGCCCAGCCGCGCAGTCAACACAGACCAGCACCACCCAACAGACCCAACCGGCGCAGACCAGCACCACCGGCGCCTTCCAGGTCACGTCGGTTGCGATGTCCGTCTCACCCACATCAATCGCCAACCTGGCCTGTGGCTCGAGCGTCACCGTCACCTATACCGCAACCATTCAGGTTGCGAACAGCAGCAGCGGTGGAACGGTGCAATTTACCTATACCGTGAACAACGGACGCCAGCAAACGCCTGCCAGCGTCACCTTCAATCCCGGTGAGACCAGCAAAACGTACACCTTCACCTGGAGCGGCGCTTTGCCCGCCGATCATACCGCGCCCGGGCTGGGCGGCATCCAGGTGACCAGCCCCAATCAACTCACGTCGTCTATGATCGCGCCAACGGGCCAGTGCGTCACCGCGCCCGCCTGTGGCTCCAATTTTTCTGGGCGTCCCTATCAAAGCACGCTCACGACTGCCTACGGGACGGTGCCACTGCCAACGCTCTCGCGCACGGTGCCGAATGACGCCTCCGGTGGGCAGCGGGGCTATGACATTTGCAGCGCCGGAACCGCCGCCAGCATTGCAGCGTATATGGAGCAGAACCTGCCTTCCTATGGCTGGACGCTGGTGAGCAGCAGTGGCGGCATTGAAACCTGGAAGAGCAGCACCGGCACGATCAACTGGAGCGTGACCGATCCGCTGAACTGGAACATCAACTGGCGTGTTCCGCTCGCCTAGCGTGTGGAGAGCACTGTGCATCTCTTGGCTCGCCGGTAGTTCGCTGGCGAGCCACTGTGCGTCAAACGAGCCATCTATACTGGTATACTGGCCACGCCTGTGAGCCGTTGGGGTTATCCATGAAATTATCTCTGCGAATGAGGAACATACGAACGGCAAGCGCATTGCTAGGCGTATGCCTGCTGCTCTTCATCACAGCGGGCTGTGGCGTGAGTTCCACCGGCAGCGGCTCCGCAACGCCAACGCCTTCGCCACTGGCAACGGTGACGCCATTTCCGTCGCCCACCTCCACGCCCGCCGGGCTGGACCAGCGCATAAACGCCTATATCGCCAACATGACGCTCACACAGCAGATCGGGCAGACGTTGATGCTGGCGGTGTATGCCAACGGCTACAATGCCAATCTCGATCAGGCGCTGACGCAGTGGGACCTGGGCAGCGCCATCATCTTCCCTAACTATAACGGCGGTCCGCTGGAACCGACAACGCTGGCCGGTATGCAACAACTCATCCATGACCTGCAAGCGCACGCGAGCAGTCCGCTGCTGCTCGCCACCGATGAGGAGGGTGGGCTGGTGGACCGGCTCTCCTTCTATTACGGCGCAACGCCCTCGCCACAGCAACTCGCCGCGACGGGCAGCCCGCAGCAGGTCTATGCGCAGGCACAGACGGATGCGCAGCGCATGCACGACCTCGGCCTCAATGTGGATTTCGCGCCCCTGGCGGATGTGTATCAGGGCGGTGGCATAGACCAGAGCCGCACCTTCGGCACGACACCCGGCGCCGTCGCCACCTACGCGGGTGCATTCCTGGACGGCTTGCAACAGAACGGCATCGCGGGGACGCTAAAGCACTGGCCGGGGCTGGGCGCATCCAGCGGCAACCCCGATTACACGCTGCCTACGGTGACACACACCAAAGATCAACTCAACGCGATTGATTTCGCCTCGTTCCGCATGCTGCTCAGCCACCAGCCGGATATGATTATGGTGACGCATGTGATCGTCCCCGCTTACGATGCGCAGGCGCCCGCCTCGCTTTCGCCGGTGCTGGTGCAGCAGGTGCTACGCGGCCAACTCGGCTATCAGGGGGTGGTCGTCACCGATGCGATGGATGCGCAGGGGCTGATCGAGTACATGCAGCAGCAGGGCTACAGCGACCCCGCGCAGGGCATCGCCGAAGCCTGTGTGCGCGCATTCCTGGCCGGAGACGACCTCATCGAAGCGCCCATCGAGCAAGATCGCCTGGCGGCGGTGGTCGCGGCGATGACCCAGGCCGTCGAATCTGGCCGCATCCCACAGCAACGGCTGCACGATGCGCTCTATCGTATCATCGCACTTAAGGTGCAACTCGGCCTGCTGACGCTGCCGTAAACCTGTCTATGCCGTCAGTTCGCGGACAATCTGCTGCACACGGCGGCCATCAGCGCGGCCTTTGGTCTCGCGTGAGGCCACCGGCATGACCTTGCGGAACTCGTTGCCTTCGCGGGCAATGATATCCTGCACGATGGCGCGTAGCTCATCGTCGGACATCTGCGCCGGCAGATAGGCTTTCAGCAGCGCGCCCTCGCGCTCTTCTTTCTCCGCGCTCTCCGTGCGGCCAGCCTTGCGATAGAGTTGCGCGGCCTCGTCGCGCTGCTTCACCAATTTCTCGATGATGTTGAGGCGGTCTTGTTCCGTCAACGGCACACGAAAATGCGGGTTCTTCTCATCGGTGCGCGCCACCTCTTCAAGGTGAAACGCATTGAGCGCACCCCGCACTGTATCCAGCCGCACTTGATCGCGCTGGCGCTGCGCTTCCTTCACCTCTGCCCGCAGCCGCTCTTCCAGCGGCGATGTCCCCTGGTCAGCCATATAGTCGCTCTTTCTGACCCCTCGATTTCTCTCTGTTTACTATCTTTAATGCTAGCTTACTTGCACCGTAATCGTGATGACGGCATGCGCTGTGCTGGATGGACCGCCAATGTGTGGCGCAAAGCTATGCGGTGAACTGGATGGGCTTGCCGACGGACTTGTTGATGGGCTGCTGGTTGCCGGCGTGCTGCCCGAATTGACTGGCGCGATACTATTGTCGGGCGGCGCTTTCGGCGCGCTGATCTTGAAATAGACAAATCCCGCACCGGCGCCCAGCAACAGCATCAACAGGACCACCAGCACTGCCTTCCCCGCCGTAAATCCGCTCTTTGGCTCCGGCAGTTCGTCTGCCCCCTGCGGTTGGAGGCGGTTGTATCCTGGCCGCCCAGCCATGCCACCCATGCCGCGCCCATTCATATCGGCAACGGCGGCTCCGGGTCGTGGACGGCGGGTCGTGCCGCTGGGGTCATCGCCCCAGAGACCGCCGCCCGCTGGTGGACGATTGCGCGCGCTGGAGCCACCACGTGTCGCGGGCGACCACGTATCCTCATCACCACGCGCGGGCGGGCGCGGGCCGCGCATACGCGGGTCGCGCGGGTCATATCCCGAACGGCTGCCCCCATAGCTCCCATAGCCATCGCGCCGCTCACGAGGATCGCGTCCCCCGCCACTACTCCCGCCACTGCCGCCACGGTAGTCATCGCGGCTGGAAGGGCGACGCCCATAGCTGCCATAGCCATCGGCAGAGGACCCACGCGAGGAGCCAGAAGAACTAGATGAGCCGGATGAGCCGTAAGACCCGCGCGAAGACCGTCCGCGATCATCATAGCCACCACCGCCGGAGCGCCCGCCGGATGAGCCGCGCGCATCACGCGCATCATAGTCGTCGCGGCTGCTGGAAGAACGCGAGGAGTGGCGTTCGGAACGATCATCTCGCCCCGCGCGGTCTGTCCGGTCGCGATTGGGCGAGCGACTGACAAAGCGGTCGCCGTTCTCTGCGCGTCCCCCACGCGAGGAGCGCCCCGGCGTCCACGTCTCGTCCTCCCATCCTGGTTTTCCCATCGTTACATCGCCTCCCAGGCTGCTCACCGCAGATATCTGCATGATCTCATGCTTTTGGGCACACACTATCAACGCGAGTGTACCATAATCACCAGGGAGCGCGCATCGGTAGTACTGGTAGCCCCACCCCCTGCCCCACCGCTTCGCTCATCGCCTTCTCCGCACTGCCAGGCAGTGCTTCCATGCTTCGCATGGCGGAGGCTCATCCCCGTGCGCGGAAGAGGGGAGCAGAGAGGCTGGCGGGTTCATCCACCGGCCACCCGTTACTCTTCGTCAGGTTCAGGGGAGGGCGGCGCGGGACGGCGGGGCATCAGCGACTCACCGGCGCTCGCCATGAAGCCGCCGATGGCGACCGACGAGCGATTGGATTCACGTACCGGAATGGCTTCCAGCGCAGCGCAGAGCGCCTGCACCTGCTTGCCAAGTGTGTCAGCCTTGCTTCCTGCGCCCGCCAAAATCAGGCCATCTGCGCCCAACCGTACCAGCGCCTTCACCGCTGCCGCTGGCAACTCCCCGGTCACATCCACCAACGCCGGGAAGCGTATCGCCTCAAATACCAGGCGCAGCCGGGCAAACTCGCTGACCGTTAGCCTATCGAGCGCAGCCGTCCCTTCGGGCAACTGAATGACGGCAGCCTGCGCTGGCAAGAGATTCTCCGCCCGCAGCAAGACACGCCCCAGGTCGTCGCGTGGCGCCTCCACCGTGACCACCACATCAAGCTGCTCAATCTCATCGAAGAGCAACGCCGCCGGCGCCTCCGCCCCCGCCAGCGCAAACGCTGCGCCTGCCTCCAGCGCCGCTTTGAGCGCGCCATCTGCGTCAGCGTGCTTGCCAGCGTAGGCGACACCCAGGAGCGTGCTGCCCGTCGCAAGCACAGCCTTCACTTTGGCGAGATCAGCGCCCGGCGTCCATCCGCTGATGATGACGCCATCCGCTCCTGCTTTGACGGCGGCCTCGGCGGCAGCGACATCACCAGCATCGAGTGTGACAAAGACCGCTGCGGGACGTGGCTTACGCCCAGCCGATTGAGAACGGCCCAGAAACCCAAACCCATTACCAGTCGCCTGGCTGACCTGCTGTAACTTTTCGACGAGTTTTCCCATAGATGTGTCTACCTCTTTATCCGCAAGCGATATATGCGCCGGCCCCTCGCAGGCGCACCCCTTGCGGAGACATTTCTCGCAATACGGCACATTATAGCAGCAGGCACGGCCCGCCAGCCATGCGCCCCAACGCAGCGCAGAGCAGGACAGAGCACTACAGGCCACAAGCGAAAGCACCGCTCCTCAGCGTATCTTCGCAGGAAAGCGGCGCTTTTTGCTCTATCGCAGCGAGAATGGATGTATGATTGGCTGAATTAACTGACGCGCACGGTGAAGGTGACGACGCGCGCGTATTGCGGGCAGGGCATGTTCGGCTGATCGCAGAGCGGCGTGCCGGTGAAGTTGAGTGTTATGCTACCCGCCGTTGTCATCTGGAAGTTCCAGAAGCAAACGCTACGCTGTGGGTCCTGTGCGGCATTGAGCGCAGGCGTAGGGCTACCTGCGCTGGCGGTATAGGTCCAGCGCATCGAGATGGGCAGTTGCACTTGCACCAGTTCGCCCACCTGCGCGGTTCCGCTCTGCCCAGGCGTCGCCTGCGTCAGCACCAGCCCCGGTGTGCCCGCGCTATTGACATCAGCATATGGACCGCTACATGGGCGAACGCTCGTGCCAGCGATGGGATGATGCGTCGCGGTTGGCTGTGCGACTGTCGGATATCGCTCAGCGACGCCGGAGGTCCCGCCGCAACCAGCGAGCGCTAATGCCAACACGCCTATGATGATGCCCATGCCCAATAGTAGCGACGCGCGAGGATGATAGTTGAACTGATGACGAGGGCGGGAAAGTCGCGCCATTGCGGTTCTCCTCTCTACAAACTCCATAACCAGGAATACGGTCAACTGCAAGCATTCCTTGCTACTGGACGCGGCGATGCGCTGAAATGTTCCCCGCTACTGGACGCGGCGATGCGCTGAAATGTTCCCCGCTACTGGCTCACACACGGCGGCGGTTCTTGCTCAGCGCTTTGCGTGAGAAGCTGAATGCCAGCCCTTCGCGCTCCGCAAACGACTGGAAGATGGCGTAAAACTGCGCGCGGTCGGCGCTGCTGATGACGGCAACCGCATCGGCAGCCTCCACCGGATATGGATAGCCATTGCCGGCGATTACCTCGCCGCGCAGCGCATCCAGCACGCCATCCAGCAGGCCAGCTTCCAGCACCCAACGCGGAAACTCCAGCCGCGCCGGTGGGCGGTCCAGCGCCGCCTGGAAATAAACGAAGGCGATATCTTCTCGCTGCTCCTCGTAGCCCATGCTCTCCAGGTCGGCGCGCGCCGAAATGAAGGCCGGGGTGCGGTCGCCCCAGCGCATACTGCCCTGCCAGAGCAGCGCATCATGTACGCCCGCCGTCGCCGGTAACTCGTTCTCTTCCAGCGTATCGAGCATCGTCACAATGTCGCGCGCATAGCTCGTATCAATATAGGCGATCAGTGGTATCTGATACTCGCGTGAGGCGCTGAGCAGTTGCCGCGCCGCCTCTACATAGCGTTTTTTGTACGGCGGTGGCATCTTCAGCGCAAAGGAGACGATCAAACTGCCGTCATAGAACGCGATGACCTTGCCAGCCCGCCGGTCGCCGCCAGTGCCAGCGCGCTGATGGTGCTGCATGCGCGCGATGAGCGTCTGCGCTTCCAGCTCGAAGCGGCGCAGATGGACGATCTGCGTGGAATAGCCGAGCGCCTCGCCGGTGCGCGCGTCGGCATCGGGCACCGCGCCCAGTAATTCGTCCGGCGGTAGGAGTTCGGTCGCCACATCTTTGACGTATGGCGCCGGTGGCTCATGGGGATTCTCGAAGAGGCCAGCCTGCACCAACGCAATCGGCACCGAAGCGTCGCGCCAGGGCAGGAGCTGGCTGCCATCTACAGCAAAGGTCGTCGTGCCGCGCAGACATTCCGCCCAGGCGCGCGCCTCCTCGTGGTGCGCAAAGTCGCGTCCGAAGGGCAGCACCGGCACACCAGCGCCACTAGAAGCCCCAGACGCCCGCCAGCGGTCGTATTCGCTGGTGGGCAGCGCGCCCGCCGAGGATGGCCCTTGCCCGTTCTCGCCGTTGGGTGCGCTCGCCAGGCGTTGCGTCTGCGCCGCCCGTAGCGCCTGCGCTGTGGCGTAGCGCCGGCCCAGGCTCGCCAGCGCCGCGCGATACGCGCCAAGTTGCTGCCCGTAGCGGTCCTGATAGCTGGTGAAATGCTCGCGGGTGCGTTCCAACTCCGCCAGCAATTTTTGCGTGTACAGCATCCCGGCCTCCCCTCGGAAAGCGGCAAGTGGTTACTCGTCGCGGGTTGCGCGCCAGAGACGGTGTTCCCGCGAGAAGGCTTCTTCGGCCTCATCCACGAATTGCGCCCAATCCGCAATCACCTCCGGCATATGCCTGGGCACGGCCTCCGCCAGCGATTGCGCCTCTTTGGCGGCGACGTTATAGCTGGCGCGCAAATCCTGATAGCGACGCGCCTGCGTCCAGGCGATGCCAGCGCTGACCAGCGCAACGACCAACGCCTGGAAGTTGCTGGGAATAACCTTGAAGGCTTCGAGTATAGCCAGCGACGCGCCAATGATTTCCAGCGCAACGAGTATCCAGTGAAAAAGCCACTCCTGGTGCTTGTTCCAGATGGCTTTGCGCGCATACCAGTGCTGTTGGTCTTCAATGCGTCTCTCCTGATAGACGCGGTGGCGCGTGGCGGCGTCTTGCTGGCGCAAATCGCGCATAACGGTCGTAACCTGACCCGCCTCCGAGAACGTGATGCGGCCTGCGATTTTGCGGACATCTTTCAGGCTGTCCTGGAGCCGCTGAATCAGCAGCGCATCGGCGGCCCCCAGGTCGAGCGTCAGATCGAACGGACGCCCTCCGACGGCATAGCGCCAGCCGAGCGATTTCGCAGACTCAGCCACGGCGCGCGCCTCATACCAGAGCGTATCTGGGTGGCGAAAGAAGCGTATCAGGCGCATGATAAGTGCAATTAAGATGAAGACGGCTGCCACCAGATCAGCAACCGGCAGCGCGGGGATATGCACGCCGCTGATGGTCAGCGGGCCGACCTTGAACGGCAGAAAGCTGAAGAGTCCAGCCAGCGTGCCAGCCAGCAAGAGAACCAGTTCCGCGCGCAACAGATTGAAGAAACGCTTCTGGGCGCGAATGGCCGCTTTGTCCGTCTGCCGGAACAACAAGGGTAAATCATCGTCTGCCAGGGTGGTCGGGGTTGCAGTGGTCGCGGGAGAAGGATGGCCCATCGCAGTACCTCGCTTTGGTTTCCACTCGACATAAATACAAGTTCAATCAGGCATTTCAACGAGAACGCTGGTAGTGTATCATGCCGGGGATAAAACCGGGGGAGGAACATGCTGGCTTTGACTGCGCAGCCTCAACAAGCGAGGGCGCGCATATGCCAGAGCCAGCGTAGCGCAGTGGTGTCTGCGAACTCACACTTTGAACGCGAAGACGCCGAAGTTGGTGGCGCAGAGCGGTCCAACGGTGACCGTGTAGAGGTTGCCCGTATCGTTATTCTCGTACCACGTTTCGTAGATTTCGGTACTCGTGACAGCGACGGCGGCGATGTTGTAGTTTCCCTGCGCTACGTTGTGGAACACGAAATTATTGCTGGGCGTTGGCGCGGTTGTATACTCCCCGGAAAAATAGAAGGAGTTCGGATTGGCGTGCCTGGAAAGGTACATAATCGTCGCTGCGCCCGCCGGTAAGCCGGTGATCTGCCCAGTGACATTCTGCGGCGCGGCCAACTCCTTTTTCGCTTCTTTACCTTCCGGGGTGTCGCTGTAGCGTTGTGCAAGGGTCTGATACGTGGGGATGGCAGATTCGCAATCGCTGCTGATCTGCTGCTTGCCCAGCGAAAGATAGGCTTTGGCGGCCTCGGTATGCGCCAGGGTGGCATAGCTGCTCTTGGCGTAGGTCTGCGCCTGTTCTAACTCGTCCACCGCCTGTTGATAGCTGCCCCGGTTGTAGAGCAACGTTCCCCATTGATAATAGGCTTGCGCTGTTACCTCGACGACCTCACTCTGGCAGGTGGCATCGCACTGGCTATTACTCTGGTAGCCCGTCAGGAATTGCACGGCGTCGGCATACGGAACGTCTGTGCCGTTGGTCTTGATCCAGGCGCTATACGCCCTGAAGAGATCGGCGTTGGCGCGGTTCAGCGTCGCCTCATCGCGGTTATAGGTGTTGACGACGATGGTGAAGTGCTGGACGGCCTGCCCGTAATTATTTTCCGCAAGGAACTGCTCGCCCCATTCATCGTAGGTGCGCGCAATGTCCGGCGCATTGGGCGCGGCCTCACCGGAGAGCCGGTATTCCGCTATCGCCTGGCTCCATTGATGGCCGTTTTCAAGCACCGATCCCTGGAGATGGTGAATCTCCGGCGTCAGGCCGATGCCCGCGCCGCCAGACGCCAGCAGCACACAGACCAGCACGCCGCCAAGCAGAATCGTCGCCAGCGCACGCCGTCCGGCGATCAGCCGTGCGACCAGCACCACCAGCGCAGCGCCCGCCAGCCCGAACGCAACGAACCCTGCCAGCCGAGCGCCGTTCGCCCAGTCCGCGCCCAGCAGGACATCAACAGCGTAGGTCAGCGCGAGGATGACGAGCGCCGCCAGCGCCACCGCCACAACGATGACGCGCGAAAACGGTTTCTGCAAGATGTTCGGTTCGTTGGGCCGGGTGAGCACGGTAGACGTTGGGCCGAAGCCGGGAATCGTCTGCGGCGAGAGCGGCATCGAAGGCGAACCAGGATACCCTGGATAGCCGGGATAGTTGGGATACGACGGCATGACCGGCTGGCCGTTCGCGTCCAGCGGCATCGAAGGGCTGCCGGGATAGGGAATCGGCATACTTGGCGGCCCGGCGTAGGGTGGCTGGCCGCCCGGCGTCCCTGGTATTCCAGGGTATCCTGGAACGTTGGGATATCCTGGATACAATGGCGCGCTCGGTGGTCCGGCATACGCTGGCACCTGCCCCTCCGCCGGCTGATTGAAGGACATCTGCCCGGCGTAGGGGCCGAGCGGCATGCTGGGCGAACCAGGATACGCCGGATACCCAGGATAGGTAGGATACGGCGGATAACCGGGAGCTGACGGCATAGCGCCCGCTGGTGGCTGGCTCATTGATTGGCTCAACGGTTGGCTGGGAGGATTGGCCGGCGGCTGGCTCGCAGGCTGCCCTGACTGAGAGGCCGGGCCGGAAAGATTGTTCAGCCGGGCTTCGAGCGCCGGATAGAGTGGTCCGGTGGGAATATACTCCTGCTCCGGTCCCTGCGGCGTTCCCTGGGAGTTTGGCGGAGAGACGGCGGGCGGCGCAGATGCGAACGGATTCACTCCGCTGTCGTCGCTGGGCCGTGGTCCTTGCGAGGGCTTCTGTTCTTCGTTCATCATGTTCCTCACTGGTGGCTCGAAATACTCGCAATAGATGAATGACACCTACCGGCAGAAAAACCTGCGTGAAAGCCTGTCGCAAGGAAGAGAACGATACGATTGCATATGGAGCAGGCAGCAAGCCTCACGCTCCACCATTGTAGAGCAACGATGCAGACAGGTATAGTCCATCAGCATTTTGGACTAGCCCCCACCCCTAACCCCTCTCCCGCGCACGGGGGAGGGGAACCAGAAAGCGGCGCAGGGAGGGTAAAATCAAGCCGCGCGTGGGAGAGGGGAACCAGAGGGGCAGGCATTCAGGCGGGCACGAGCAGGTCGTCTTCGATTTCGGCCAGCACTGTCTTGCCGTTGCGCTTTTCCAGGTGGATGACGCTATCCAGCCCTTGCTCAAAGGTGTCGTCATGGCTGATGACGATGAGTTGATCGAAGCCGCGCACGCGCCGGATCTGCTCGGCAAGATTGACACGTCGCTCGCCATCCATATTCTGCGTCGGCTCGTCGAAGAAGGCGATGTCGAGCCGTGTCAGATGGCGTAGCAGCGCCAGCCGCACCGCCAGCGCCGCGCTCATCTGCTCGCCACCGCTCAGTTGCGCGAAGCTGCGCTCCTGGCCGTCCCTGCGCAGCACGATTTCATAGTCATTGGTCCAGGCAAGTTCCGCCGAACGGTCGCCCATAATCTCACCGAAGATGGTATTGGCGCGGGCAGAAATCTCGCGGAGCAGCGCCTTCATGATGTTGGGGCCGGCTTCTTTGATGGTATCGCGGAACTGTTGGAGCATCTGCTCCAGGTCTTCCAGCGCGCTGAATTCCTGGCGCTCGCTCTCCAATGTCGTCAGCAGCATCTCCACCCGCGCGATTTCATCAGCGAGGTGTTTGCTATCTTCCTGCTTGTTGCGCAATTCTTCGCGCTTTCTACCATCCTCATGTTTGAGTTCGTCGCAGCGCGCCTCTGCCTGCACCAGCGCCGCCTCATCGAAGGCGCCGCCAGCCGCCTCAAACGCCTTCGTCGCGCGCACGCTGGCAGCCTGCGCCGTCTGCGCCGCTTTGGTGGCGCTGGCGACATCAGCCTGGCGCGCGGGCAGCGATTCCGCCACCTTCTCATATTGCAGATACCGCTGGTGGCCGGGCTGCGCCTGTTCCAGTTCGCCGCGCAGCGCTTCCAGTTCGCCATCCAGCCCGCTGTATGGCTCAAGCGCGGTATCCAGCGCGTCGAGTTGCGCCGCCAGTTCGCGCACCTGCCGTTCCAGCTTGCCTACGCTGGCCTCGTGGTTAGCCTGCTCGCTGGCGATGCGTTGGAGGCCGGTGCGTTCGGCGCGCGGATCACCCAGCGCCGCCAGTTCCGCTTTGAGCTGTTCCAGCGCCGCGCGGGCAGGTTCCAGCGCCGCCAGTTCCTGCTGATATCTGGCGATATCACCAGTGGTTTCTGCGTGCTGCGTTTTGAGCCGCGCCAGTTCATCCCGGCGTGGCTCCAACTCGCGTAGCTTCTTATCGGCCTCGTCGCTGCGTTTGAAGAGCTTCTGCGCCTCCGCCAGATCACCCGCGCTGGGGCTGGAACCTTCCAGATATTCGATCTCTTGCTGCTCGGCGGCAAGCTGCGCCAGCCGCTTCTCCGCCGCTCTGCGCTGCTCACTGGCGTCCTGGAGCCGCTGCTCATAGAGGTCCAGCTTGTCGTAGTATTCGCGCACCGTGCGGGCGTGGTCGCGTTGCGCCGCCGCCTGCGCCAGTTCTTCGCGCGCCGTCGCCAGCGCCTTTTCTTCCTGCACAATCAACTTGTCGAAGTAGCCGCTCAGGCTGCTCATGCCCTTGCGCTGGATGTTGAGGCAGGGTTCCTGCAAGAAGGGACAATTGCCGCCGCCGGATGCCTCGCGCGAACGCTCATGCTGTTCGCGCCGCGCCTCGATGCGCCGCAGCTTGTCCTCGATGGCGCGGCACTCGTCTTCCAGCGCCGGAAGGGACTCGGCTACCGCCTGATTCGCGCGAATCTTGCGCACGTTCTCTTGCAATCGCGCCTCGTTGGCGGCGGCTTTCTCGCGCAGCGTTGCCGCTTCCTGCTGCTCCGCTGTGATCTTGCCGAGCCGCTTCTTGCGCTCGCTCTGCCGCGCCCGCTGATCCTGAAGCATCGTCACGTGTTCGCGCCGCTCGTCCAGCAGCGACGCCTCCGCCCGGTGCAATTCCAGCGCGCTGATAGCCCGCTCGCAGGCCGCAATATCGTCATCCAGCCGCCGCAGCATTTGCTCGGCACGTTCGCGTTGGGCAGTCACGTCGTCATAGCGTTCGCTGCGCCGCTCTGCCTCCTGCTGCTGCCGTTCGAGCGCCTCCTGCCGGTCCACATTGGGCAGCAGCGCGACGATGCGCTGGGCCGCCTGGTGCGCAGCGTCGAGTTGCGCGCGGGCATTGTGCAGGTCGCGGTCGGCGGCAGCATGTTTCGCAGCGGCGGCGGCGCGTTGTTGCCGCAATTCATCGCGTTCGCGGGCGCGTTTGGTCGCCTCATCGTAGTGACGCTGCGCTGCGAGATAGCGTTGATAATCAGCGCTGGCGTCATCGCAGATGCGCACGGCCTCACGCGCCGCATCCAGCAGCGCATTGGCGGCATGTAGGCGTTGTTCGGCGGCGCTGGCCTCAGCCGCCGCCAGGTCTGCGGCGCTCTTGAGTTTCTGTACAGTGTCGCGTTGCGCACGCAGGCTGTCGCGCCGCTGCTCCATCGCCGCCACTTCGCGCTGAAGGTCTTGCAGTCGCGCCGTGATGAGGCGCTCCTGCTCATGCAGGTCAACAAGCGCCGCGCGCCAGCCGTCGAGTTGATTGGTTTCGCGTTCGAGGTCAGCAATGCGCCTTTCGACGCTGCGCCGCTCCTCCTGGAGATAGCTGCGCGTCTCACGCAGCTTCTCGGCGGCTTTCTGGTAATCTTCCACCTGAAGCAGCGCGTCGAACTTTTTCTTGCGGTTGGCTGGTGTCAGCAAGAAATCGGCGGTGAAGGTGCCCTGTGGGACGCCGAGCGCGTCATTGAAGAGGTCGCGCAGGCTGATGTTGGTTTCCAGCCGCAGATGACGGCGCAGGAAGTCGTTGACATCGGCCTTCTGCTCCACGACGCGCGTCTGAAGTTCGGGATCGTAGATAAACCAGGTAGGTGAGGAGCCGCAGCGACGCACCGCCTGATATTCGCGGTCGTCCTCGGCGGAGATGAAGGAAACGGTGACGACGCCGTAGCGTTCGCCCTCGCGCACAAACTGATCCTGTGAATAATTGATGGAATCGAAGAGCGCAAAACCGATGGCCTCAACCAGCGTGGATTTACCGGCGCCGTTGTGGCCACGGATGGCGATAGTGCCGTTGCTGAACGGCACCGTAATTTTCGAATAGCTTTTGATGTTTTCCAGCGCGACAGATGTAATGCGCACGGCTGTTCCGCTGCCCTCCGGCCTCTTGAGGAATCACTCTCGGCTCTGAAGAGCCGGAGCAGGCGTTATGGAAGAGGCTGAAGCCGGAGCATACCCAGCGTGAACGACTTCAGTCCAACCCAAACTGTGCGCCGGCAGTTTACTGCCGCGAGTTCCACATACCAATGGGGACATGATCTTCTTCCGGCGCGCTCATGCAAAAGTGGAAATGCTTCTGCATTGCGCCACCGAAGCGGACCGGCTGTTCCAGTCTCAGTATAGCATGCGGCGTGCTGTCGCTCGGACGTTTGGGGCAATGCGGGCGATTATCTCAGACAGCGGCAACGCTGCGCCGTCCGGCCAGCGCCGCCACCATCGAGCCGAAGATCAGCCGGCCATCTTCGCCGCCCAGGATGGCCTCCCCGCAGCGTTCGGGGTGCGGCATCATCGCGGCGACGTTGCGGCCAGGGCTGACGATTCCGGCGATATTGCGGCGCGAACCGTTGGGGTTGGATTCCGGCGTCGCGTTGCCATACGCATCGCAGTAGCGCAGCAGTACACCGCCGCTGGCCTCCAGCGCATCGAGCGTAGCCTCGTCAGCGAAATAGTTGCCCTCGCCGTGCGAGATCGGCACACGAATCACCTGCCCTGGTTGGCAAAGCTGGGTGAAAGGCGTCGCGGCGTTCTCCACGCGCAGGTATGTCCACTGGCAGCGAAATTGCAGGCTTTCGTTGCGCAACATCGCACCGGGGAGCAGACCGGCTTCCAGGAGAATCTGAAAGCCGTTGCAGATGCCCAGCACCAGCCCGCCGCGCTCTGCAAACGCCTTGATGGACCCCATCACCGGCGCAAAGCGAGCGATGGCTCCGGCGCGCAGATAATCGCCATAGGAGAAGCCGCCGGGCAACACGATGGCGTCACAGCCCTGCAAATCGGTCTCTTCGTGCCAGATGCTCACCGCTTCGTGGCCCATCACCGGCCCCAGGATACGCAGACAATCTTTATCGCTCCACGTTCCGGGAAACACCACCACGCCAAACTTCATCGGATAACCCTCATTATGGAATTGCTAGCCCTCGACCCACTCTTCGCCGTCCTCTGCGACCTCTTTCTTGAAGATCGGCACGGTGGCCTTGAGGGTGTCTATCGCGTAGCGGCACGCCTCGAACGCCTCGGCGCGGTGCGGGCAGGCAACGACAATCACCACGCTGCACTCGCCGATTTCCATGCGCCCGATGCGGTGGACCATTGCCAGGTGATCGGTGCCCCAGCGGCGCTCAACTTCAGCAGCGATGGTTGCCATCTCTTGCTCTGCCATCTCCGGGTAGGCGTCGTATTCCAGGTAACGCACGCGCTTGCCGCGCGCATTATCGCGCACGACACCCTCGAATGTCACGAGGCCACCGGCGCCAGGATACGAAACCGCCTCCACCAGTGCCCGCACCGCCGCCGCATCCAGCGGATCGCGCGTGATCTTGAGAATTGCCGCCATAGGGAATCAACCTCCTCCGAGCGGTGGAATAAACGCCAGTTCGTCGCCGTCGTGTAGCGCCGCACCGGCGGAGACGTAGGAACGATTGAGCGCGACGGCGCAGCGCGGCAACACCTTCGCCAGCGACGGATAGCGTTCCGCCAGCAGCGCGCGCACGGTTGCCGCAGTCGCTTCGGATGGCAGATCGAGCAGCTCCTCATCGCGTCCGGTGGCCTCGCGCAGCGCCGCGAAATAACGTATTCGCACAGACATGTCGCCTTGCTCCTAAATCATGGCCTGAAAAATCCCAGTGATGAGAACTCGCTACTGCGAGAGAGGTGTCTCAATTTACCTCATCATGGTATCACCATCCATCGCGTCGCCGCCGCCATCCGCTCTTTCCGCCTCTATGTTTGCCCATTGTTTAGAGTAGCCGATTCGGCGCGAGATTTGCGATGAAGGCTGAGATACTGGACTACTATTGATGACATCCATAGATCAGTACAAGGCGAGGACGAGTGATGGCGTATTACAGATCGAGCTATGCGACGGAAGGTTCCAGAGTTTCCAGGAGTGGAGCGCAGGCATCCGGCGCGGCTGCCGCTGGTGGCTGCCTGGCAACGATTGCGCTGCTCGTGGCGGCGGCGCTCTTTGGCGCGCTGTTTTACGTGCAACAAACGCAGCATATCATCTTGACGACACCACGGCAGATTGTCGAGGTCGTTGCGGTGGTCTGCGTCGCGGCAGTGGTGGCGCTGCTCTGCGCCGCCCTCGCCAGCGCGCTGAATCTCTATGCGCTGACGCGCAGCGCAAACGCGCGCCGTGTCTTTGCGCTGCTCTATGCGCTGGTGGTGCTGGGCGTGATGCTCGTCTTCACGTTGACGACGCTGGCGCCGCGCGTCCTGGCACTCGCGCAACTCAATAGCCAGGTCGTGCCGTTTGCCTATGCGATGCGCGACGACTGCCAGAAGCCACTGGAACGGACGAGCAGCGATCTATCAAAGACCGCCAGCGATGACCAGGCGAACGTCAACAACGACCAGGGATTCGCTACCATGATGTCGGCAGACGCCAATCTGCTTCAGCAGGACGCAGCGGCGCTTGCCAGCAGTTCTCAGATGTTGCAAGGCATCACCGCGCCGGAACCGAAATACCAGCATTTGCTCAGCGATTGCCAGGCGACGGTCAGCGGCCTGAAGAGCTTCCTGACCGATGAGAACGGTCCGCATGCCATCCACATCCCTGCGCCGTATGACAGCATCTTCGCGCCGACAATGAGCGGTATCACGCTGCTGAAAACAGTGGCGGCGATTGCCGGTGGCACGAGCCAGGTGCAGGCGCCCGCCAGCGCACTTCAGCCGGTGCTGGCTGCCGCCATCCCGCCGATCCTGGCGCTCGTGCCGGTCAACCTCACCAGCGAAGGCACCCAGCTTCAGCAGGACATCCGCACCACGCTCGATACCAGCCTCGCGCCCTTCCAGGAGCGCATCCCGTTGGAGTAACAGATGGCGCGCTCGTGGCAGTAAACTGCCAGCGCACGGACGAAGCGCTAATCCTCGCGGCAGCCAACTGCCCGCGCACGCAACTGATAGACTAAAGTCCTTGCGGGTGGCGCACGGCGAGGCTTCAGCCTATCTCACCGTGCGTCGGCTTTTTAAAGCCGCGAACACGTGAACACGCAAAGAGCACAAAGAGGCCGACGGATGAATCCGTCGGCCCTTCGCTCACCTGCATAAGTCTGTCGCCACTCGCTACGACTGTTTGCCCTACGTCTGGCACCCCTCTCCCGCGCACGGGGGAGGGGCTGGGGGTGGGGGCTTAAGAATCAATGCTCACCAGCGTGATGTCGAAGATCAGCGTGGCATTGGGGGGAATCGCGGGCGGTTGCCCCTGCGCGCCATAGGCCAGCGATGCTGGAATGATGAGGCGGCGTGTGCCACCCGGCTTCATGCCGATCAGGCCGATGTTCCAACCGGAAATCACCTGCGCCTGCCCTACGTTTTGCACCTGATATGTGCCACCGTGCAGATAGGAGCTATCGAACATCGTGCCGTTAGATTGCAGCCAGCCGGTGTAGATCACCGTCACATTGTTGCCTGCTGCCACCGCCGGGCCGCAGCCGACTTTCACATCAATATACTGCAAACCCTGATCGCTCACTTCGGTGCCCTTGACCGGCGGTGGTGTCGCGGGTGGCTTGAGCGATGGCACCGGGCCAACCGGCGTCGCCGTCGGCGCGGGGCAGGCGGAGGCCGTCGCATGCGCGGAGGCATGCCCTTTTTGCGCAAAGGGATTATGGGTCACGAACAGCCCGACCAGACCAGCGACGATGAGAACAGTGGCAATGCCAAGAAGGATACGATTACGGCGCTGGCGTTCATAGGCGCGGCGCGCGGCGCGAGCCTGTCGTTTGCTGATCGTGGCCTTTGTCGCTGCGGAAGAAGTGGCTGGACGGCTATTGGAAGTCTGTGACGGCATCTAGTGGTGATCCTCTCCCCTCACACTGGATTGTTGCGGATATAGTGCCTTGCCAATATAACTCACATTCCCCATACGACGCAATAGCGTTAGTGCTGATGGGCCAAGATTTTTCACTATTTCGCTCTCGGCTACACGACCATCTTCCCACTGCTCTTGTCTGATATGCGCCAGACAAGCATACTCGAATTCGGACAGTTGCTCCGCCAGGCAGCAACACGTTGTTATCTGTAGATATCTATTGAGGTGTCTCTGGTGCTAGTTGACGGCAGCGCCGGACGCTGCCGCACACTGTAGGGTAGTGGAGTCGTCACCTTTTCCAGTTTCCAGTTTCCAGAGGGCAGTTCTCAGGTTCCAGCAGGTTCAGAAAGTAGGGACCAACCTATGCGCGTTTCCAGCCCACCCAAAGGGCGCACCCGTATCATGCGCTTTGGCATGATCGCGCTTCTTGGCATTGTGGCGCTTGGGGGAGTGTTGGCCGTCATTCACGGTCTACCCGCCCATGCAGCCCAATCCAACCGCACGCAGTACAGCGCCACCAAAGGCGTTCTGACGCCGGTTGGCGTCGTCAATCCGCGCGCGCTGCCGGCGGATACCTCAGCCGGGTCCGTCCACAGCCGCGCGCCACGTGCGACGCACGCGCATGCCACGGCCAGCGCAGCGACAGCCAGCCATATCGTTGCATCTTCCGCGACGGTAGCGGCGGCGAAAACCGGCTCGCTGATTCGCAACTTCAACGGCACCAGCAGCCATGATAGCGCCGTGACGAACTTCGGTTTGGAGTTCGAGCCGCCCGATCAGGGCCTCTGCGTGGGCAACGGCTTCGTGTTGGAGCCGGTCAACTCCGCCTATAACATCTATCGCAACGACGGCACACTCGTTGTTGGGCCGATCAATGTCAATGCGCTGTTTGGCGAGGGGCTGAAGCAGTTCACCAGCGACCCGCGCTGCCTCTTCGACAAGGCGACGCACACCTGGTTCGCCTCAATCCTCTTCATCAACGACAAGAACACCGCTGCCCGCACCGATCTCGCGGTGAACACCTCTGGTGACCCGACGACGCCGTGGACCATCTATCATATTGATGCGACCGACAACGGCAATCATGGCATGCCGAATCATCCCGGATGCCCCTGCTTCGGCGATCAACCGCTGATCGGCATTGACCAGTTCAACGTCTACATCAGCACCAACGAGTTTTCGATTCTCGGCTCGCAGTTCAACGGCGCGCAAATCTATGCGCTCTCGAAGTCTGATCTGGTGGCGCTGGACCATCCGGTGCATTTCGTCCACTTCGACAACCTCACCAGCGGCGGCGCGATTGCCGCTTCGGTGCAGCCGGCCATCACCTACGGCTCTTCCGACGCCGAATATTTCATGAATTCGCTGGACCCCAACGGCACCGGCGACAACCGCATCGGCGTCTGGGCGCTGACCAATCGTAACGCTGTCTTCCAGGGCAACGTGCCGGTGCTCTCCAGCGTCGTCATCACGTCTGAGCCGTATGCCATCCCGCCGGGCGCGATGCAGCAGGGCGCTTCGAGTCTACTGGATTCCGGCGACGACCGCATGCAGCAGGTGGAGAACATCAACGGCGACCTCTGGGGCGAACTGACCACCGCCGTCACCATCTCCGGCGACTCGACGACCCGCGCCGGCGCCGCCTGGTTCAAGGTGCATGCGCATCTGAACGGTCAGGTAATCGGCGGGGCCAGCATCCGCGACCAGGGCTATGTCGCCGTCGCCGGCAACTACCTGATCTATCCGGCCATCCAGGAAGCCAGCACCGGCGCCGTGGCGATGATTATGACGCTCTCCGGCCCGACCTTCTTCCCCAGCGTGGTCTATGGCGTGCTGACGCCCGGCCAGACACAGTTCACCTCGCTACGCATCGCCGCCTTTGGCTCCGGCTCGTATAGCCCAAACTCGACGCGCTGGGGCGACTATTCGTTCGCCGTCCTCGATCCCAATAACCAGGGTATCTGGCTGGCGACCGAGTACGTTCCGCCGCTTTCCAGCCAGACGCCGGACGGCCTGCAAAACTGGGGCACGCGCGTGATCGAGGTCAACGCGAAGGTCTAAAGTTCTGACCGTCCGAGTGGAGCGTAGCCTCCATCCGAACTATCCACTAGCCACCCATCTCGCACGCCAGGCAGTTGCGGGGTAGGTGGCTTTGTTGTTTGGCGTTCATGTGGTGCTGCATTTTGGTGGTATGCTGCTGAGGGGAGATAGGGAATTGCTGAATCATAGAAGGGGCGAATAGATGCGACGTGAAACGATAGCGCCCTGGGCAGAACCGGAACCAAACGCGCACGACATGATGAGCGCATCCGACCTGTTGGCGCTCAGCGACAAAAACTGGCGCTATGAGTTAGTGCAGGGGAGATTGGTACATATGCCACCCGTCGGCGGCGGACATGGCCGGATGAGCGTCAAGCTGGCCTCGGCGTTGGATGCGTTTGTCGAGCAGCACGCGCTCGGCTGCGTGATGGGATCGGAGACAGGATTTCTCCTCAGCCGCCCCGATGAACCGGATACCGTTCTTGCGCCGGCTGTCGCATTCGTCCGCGCTGACCACATGCCGGATAGACAGAGCGCGGAGTGGAACGAGTTCTGGCGGGTCGCGCCGGATCTGGTGGCCGAAATCGTCTCGCCAAGCCAGTTCAGGCCGGAGATGGCGGAGAAGGCGCGGGCATGGCTGGCGGCTGGTGTGTTGCTCGTGTGGGTCATCTGGCCCTCGCGGCAAGAGGTGGATGTCTGGCTGCCGGGAGCCGATGCTCCGACTAAAACCCTCAGCAAGACCGATGCGCTGGATGGTCTCACTGTTCTGCCAGGATTCACCCTGCCGGTTGCGCGCCTCTTTGCATAGTGCCGAGCAGGAATGAGCGGCTGCTCCGCACGTTGTGATAGACTTCGTAGCAGATATGTTCACGCTTACGATGAAATGGGAGTATAGAGCATGAAAGCAACTTCAACCACCAAAGAGCAAATAAATAGTTATCTCGACCGGCTTTCTCTGCAAGATCAAGAGCGCGTGCTGGCATTTGTGCAACGTCTCGCAGGCGTACCGCAGGGTATTCCTGCCCAAGAATTCCTCGACTTTTTCCGGCAGTTTCCTCTTACTCAGGAGGAAGCTGACAATATGCGGCAGATATTGGACGAAATTGAGCAATAAATGTCAGTTATTTTGCCTGATTATCTCCTCGACACGGGTGTTGCAAATCGTGTCGCGTTGGAGGAACCTGCAATTCTCCAAAGATTAGCTCATACACAATCAGTCTTCGTACCAGATATCGTGCTGGGTGAACTCTATTTCGGCGCATACTTGTATACATACCGGCACAACAGCACAAAGTTTCTGGATATTTACGATGCGTTTTATATGCGATACTGCAACGAGATTCTTTACTGCGATGACGAAACTGCGCGTATTTATGGCGCTATTTCGGCGGAGTTGACTGCAAAGGGCGGCATTATGCAGCAAAATGACATGTGGATTGCAGCATTGAGTCGGCAATATAACCTGACTCTGGCGACAATGGACAGTGATTTTCAGCGCATACCTGGCCTCTCCTTCGTCCTTTTCTCACATTGACCACATGGACGCCCACCAACGCCGTGGATATGCCGCTGGTCTCCGCATAGGCAGCCAGGAGCGCAGCGGTCGCGGCTCCGGCTGGCAGACCTGCCGGTAGATGCTGTGCAGCCGCCCCAATTCCACGTGTGGCGCGTACCAATCACGCACCAGCCAGGGATTGCGCTGCGCCTCCGCGTGATAACGCGGCAGGTCTTCGAGGCAATCGCTGATGGCCTCAGCCAGCGCCCCAGGTGTATGCGCTGGCACGAGCCGGCATCCCCAGGCATCGCGCAGGAGTTCGGGGAAGACACCCGAACGCGCCGCAATGATCGGCGTTCCCATCGCCATCGCCAGCAGCATCCCCCGGCTGGCCGTTTCATGCCACTGCGGAAATACCGCGATATCGCTCGCCGCCAGCAGGTCAGCGACATCCTCGCGCGGACCCAGGCAGCAGACCATGCCATCCAGCCCGCGCAGGCCGATAGCTCGCCGCAATCGCTCCATGCGCGCAGCCTGTGTATTATGCGTCGCAGCCCTGCCGGGGAACGACTCCGAGGCCAGCACAACGCGCAGATGCGGATAGGCGCCGGAGAGCAGCGTGACCGCTTCCAGCAGATCATGGTGGCCGCTGGTGGGCGTTACAGGACCAACCACCGTCAGCAGGGGCGCGCCATCCTGTACACCTGCCATCCGCCGTAGCGAGGCAATACGTTCGGGCGACGGGCGCGGCGGCGGCTCGATGCTCGGACGCAGCACGCGCACCACCGGACCGAGGACACGCAGGTGGTACGAACGCGCCACCGTCTGCGATTCCGCCAGTACGCCATCGGTCCAGGCGGCCAGCGCATCCAGCGCGAACTGTCGTCCCGGTGGCGCAATATCGCGCGCTCGCCACTGAACCGGCACACCGGCCAGCCGCCCCGCGAAGAGGCCAGGAAGATGCAACCGTGACTCCGTGCTGACGAGCAGATCAAGGTCAAGCTCCAGCAGCGCGCGGGTGATGCGCGCCCACTCCACCAGCGCATCCCAGGCAGAGCGCGCATCCCGCACCAGCGCATAGAGCGACGAGCCGGGTGGAATCTGCGCCAGCCGGTTCAGCCAGAGACGCCAGCGATGCGCCTCCATTGGCATGCGTGGCTTATGCGGCGCTGGAATCGAGGGTCGAACGATGCGCGTATGCGTCTGGGTGCCGCGCACCAGCGTCGCCAGCCCGCCCGGACCAAGCGCAATCACCAGCGGCGTGATGCGGCGGCGATCCAGCGTGCAGAGATGCTCATAGAGCGTAAGCGCCAGATCACCGCGTTCATCGCCATGAATCAGATAGCCGATGCGCAAGGGATAACCGCGTAGCCGCTCGATATCAGCGTTTCGTGCGGCTCGTGCAGAGACCGCGCCGGTGGTGGCGTTGGCGAGGCCGAGGAAGAACCAAAAGAAGAGGCCGGGCAGCGGCTCGCTGAGCGGCGCGGTGGCCATGCTGGCGATGACGACGAAGAGCGTCAATCCCCAACCCGCCAGCACAGCACCCGCCTCACCGCTGGTCGGGCGCAGCCGCCGATATGTGCGCCAACACTGAAACAGCGCAATCGCCAGGATAGATGCCAGCGCCACCAACCCCGGCAGCCCCAGCGTCTCCAACGTGACGAGATATTGCGGGCGTGCGAGATTGCCCGTCCCGGCAATTCCGCTGCCAAGTGGCGTCTGTGTGGCGGCGCTAAGCGCGTGGCTCCAAACAGCGCCGTTGAAGAAGAGCGCAGTCGCGTTTTGGGTTGCGCCCAGCCAGCCGCCGGGCGTGCGTGGGGTGAGCGCCAGCACTGGCAGCGCCAGTGCCGATAGGATGGCGACCTCGCTGAGCCGTCGCCGCGCCAAAGAAACGCCGCCCAGCGCGACGGCAATGGCGATCAGCGTGCTGCGCGACCCGGTGAGCGAGAGCGCGCCGCCCAGCGCCAGCAGATAGAACGGTAGCCCAATCGCCAGCGTCAGGCACAACGCAGGCGTTGCGCGCCCCAGCGTCCAGAGCCAGTAGCGCCGCCGCGCATCCCAACTGAGGCTGAGGATCAGCGCCAGCGCGAAGAACGGCGCCAGCGCCAGCGCGCCAGGGAGCAGCGTCGCCACTGAAGTTGTCACTATCGGGTAGACCGTCGTCGCGACAAGCGTGAGCAGCGCCAGCGCCAACGCCGTGCCAATAGCCAGCCAACCGAACGCCTGCACGATGCGTGCGCGTTGCCTGCCCGCGTCTGATACTCTGCGTTCTGGACGCGAAATCAATCTGGCGGATGGTCGAACCCTCACCCCCTGACCCCACCGCTCCGCTTCTCGCCTCCTCCGCAACTCGATGAGTTGCTTCCCTGCTCTGCAGGGTGTCGGCTCGCTCCCGCGAGGAGAGGGGGAACCATGCTGGCCGCCGTCCAATGGCGGAGCGGACATTCCTGTCTGCCGTCGGGCGGGAGTGGGCCAGAGCGACATGCCGATGAAGAAGAGCGAAAGCGGGGCCAGCGTCGTGGCGAGTCCTGCGAGCAGATGGGCGCGCGAACCGAGGAGCAACGCCAGCGAGATGAGCAGCGCATAGGCGACGACGCTCGCCGTCAGCGCGTTCAGCGGCAGCACGGCGCGGCGCTGGCGGCTCAACAGCAACAGCACGGCCAGCGGCACAAAGCAGAGGGGATAGAGCATTGCCAGCGCCGGCACACGGATGAGCGCGGCCAGCAGACCGCTAAACGGGGCGAGCGCCAGCAGCGCGCCCACAACTATCACCATCAGCGCCGGATGCACATATGGTCGCGCCATGCTGCGTGTGCGCCCAGTAGAGGCGAGCGTTGCCGGATGAGCATGGAGGCGATGGGTCTGCATGGCGCTGTTGCTCTTCTAGGTCGCTGCTAGGGTGTGACGCTCTGCTTCGCGGCAGCCTCGCTTGCCGTGATCGTGATACGGGGCGTGCGAATTCTGCCAGCTTTGCTGCGTCTGAATGTACGAGTTGTGCCAACCACTGCGCCTCTATCAGCCACGGCGGCCAGATTGGGCGTTTCCACTGCGCTCGTGATGGCGCAGGGTTGAGCCACTGCCACGGTAGGCGCTGCCGTTGTTCTCGCAGGTCGTGTTTTGGCGATCCGCGCGACGGTCGGCGGGAAGACGGGGGCCAGCCGCTCCCAGTGCAGATGCTCCCAGGTGGTTCGCGCATCCAATCCAGCGGCCAGCAGCTCTTCTATGATGCCGCGCGCAGCCCACTGGCGCAGGCGTCCGCGCGCCGTGGCGGCGGAGCAAAACGTCTCCGGCAGGCGGGACCAGTGGACGCCGGAACGCAGCACGAAGAAGATCGCGTCCATCGCCTGCCGGTCCAGCGGGCGCGTGCGTTCGGGATGCCGGGTGGCGGGCAGCAAGGCTTCGATGCGCTGCCAGAGTTGATCTGAGAGCCGCCAGCCATCATCTTTGCCCGCCAGCAACGCCTGCTCATCCGCGTGTGTATCACCCTCTGCTGGCGCCAGCGGAGTTGGCATCAATGCGCCGCTGAGTGGATGGTGCCGTTTGCGGGCGTTCTGGAGCGCAATCCGCGCCTGCTCGATGAAGGCATAGGCGCTGATGGCTGGCGAGACAATCGCATGGACGCCCGCCCGCGCCAGGTCTTCGATCTCCACGAAGTCCAGTCGCGTCATCACCACCAGCGCGACCGGGCGGTGCGCCAGTTGTTGCGTCAGCAGCATGACCAGACGGTGGCCTGAGATGTTCTGGAAGCCGTCACACATCAGATCGGCAGCGTCCATATCAATCACCACGATATCGGCGCGGATGCGGTCAATCGCCTCCGGTAGCCGGTTCCAGGCCGCCACATAGCGTAGATCGAAGCGCGCTTCACGCAGCCCGGAGGTGATATCGTCGCGTTCACGTAAGAGAGTTTGTGCCGTCAGAATGACTGGGGCCAGCGCCTGCCCGGCAAGGTCCGCCGGCAGGGCTTGTAGATGCGCTTGTTCTTGTTGTTCTTGAACCACGCTTGCCATTCGTTTGCTACGCGCTCGCTTATGCCAGGATGGAGCGCGTCTCCTTCCAGCCCTTTCCCAGTGCAAGAACAAGGCCACGCTGTTGCGCTTGCTCTGGGGCGGCAATTTCCGGACACTCATGACGTTCCCCGGACTTTTACCTGCTAATTAGAGGTAGCGTCTGGCGCCAGTGTCCACTCCTCAAGAACGAAGAGTGAACACGGCAGGCCAGCGACATAGGAATCCTTGCCACTGGTCTGCCTACCCCTCACCACAACCACCCCACCGCACCACTTCACCCGCACAAACCATACCATAATACTGATTTCAGTATTATAAGATGGAAGCATCAGGAGAAAAGTAACGGGACACCCCTATCGGCTAGCGCCAAATATCCACAAATGCCCTCTTGACCTTCCAGCGATGGGAAGGTGTACGCTTATGCGCAGAAAGGGGGTGAGGCGGCAGATGTCCGTATCACAGCATCCATCCTATTGCGAATACCAGGCGCCGGCGGCTTCCGGAACGCTGACGATTGGCCAGCTTGCGCGCGTGGTGGGAATCAGCGCAAAGGCGATTCGCTACTATGAAGAGATGGGCCTGCTCCCGCGCGCGGCACGAGCCGGAAATCGCTACCGGCGCTACGGGCAGGCGGATGTCAACCGGCTGACGCTGTTGCGGCGCATCCGGCTGCTGGGCGTGCCCCTTTCCGCCGCGCGGTCGCTCCTGAACAGCACCGATGAGGCTCGTTGCGCGGAGGTGCAGCGCGAACTGCTGCGCCTGGTGGATGAGCGACTTGCGGCGCTGGACCATGAAATTGCCGAGCTGCGTGTTCTACAACGGGAGGTGCATCGCTATCAGCGCGCGCTGGCGGCGTGCCACCCAGATGAAGCTGAATCGTTCCGTGACTGCCAGGATATGCGCTGCGCCGGATTGGGCAACACCACCGCCAGCGCAGCGCGCCCGGCAGATTTGGAATCGCTTGACATTGCTGTTGATCTTGACGAAAACCAGCCGGTAGGCTGCGAGGAGAATAAACATGAAGCTGTTTGCTGCTGCCTGTGAGTGCGGCTGTCCCTGTGACTGTCCCGACGGCGACTGCACGTGTGATTGTGGCTGCTGCTAACCGCTGCAGCTAGCGGATACCATCACCCGAACGTTCGCGCGATACAGAGGACATGGCGCATGCGCCATGTCCCTCACCAAATCGTACAGCTACATCCTACATCTCATCTTTGGAACGCCCAACAAGACCTGCATGACGCCCCCAAAAAACCGTTGCTGATACTCCTCTTGACTTTGACGTAACGGTAAAGTTGCATCCTCTGATTGCGCGCTGTTGGATCACGTGTTTTGCCAACAGCGCAATCCAAACCAACCTGCATGCCTGCATGTATGAGAGGAGTTTCACGGTGAACACTATTGATACACTGTTGCAACGGAACCACGAGTTTGCAGCCCATCGCTTTGTCGCCGGTCTGCCGATGCGCCCGGCGCTGCAAACCATCATCATCAGTTGCGCTGACCCACGCGTTGACCCGGCTCACTTGCTCGGCCTTGAACCCGGCGAGGCAGTCGTGCTGCGCAATATTGGCGGGCGAATCACCCCAGGAGTGTTGGAGACCATGTTGATGCTGGGCAGAATAGCCCGAGCTGAAGGAGGCATTCCTGGGGGCGAGGTTCACCTGATTGTGCTTCAGCACACCCACTGCGGGATCACTCACCTCAATGAGGATCCTGACCTGCTAGCGAGCTACTTTGACATCAGCAAAGAAGACCTCTTGGCCAAAGAGATTACAGACCCTCGCGCAGCAGTTGCGGTAGATGTGGCTGCACTCAAGGCAACCCCTGCCCTGCCTGGGAACTGGCTGGTTTCTGGACTTGTCTATGACACCGAGACAGGCCTGGTCGAGGTCGTCATTCCCCCGGCTCCCGTTCGCCCTTAAGTCGCCTTCTGGCTTAATGGCTTCTCATCAGTGTGAGCGGCTGCAAGCGAGGCAGCATACGCTTGCAGCCGCTCACAAGCGAACGTTCCTAACAGAAAGAGTCCAAATATGAGTACCTCCATCGCCGATAAGCGTGCCTACATCACTGCCGCCGAGTGGTTCGCCGGAGGGCAGCGCGTCCCCTATGACCCTACCTGCCATCGCATACTCACCGCGCATGATGACATGAGTACACCACACCTGATGGTATTTGAGCGGGTCGTGGGAGTTGGTGGCGCACCTGATGCCGCAGGCCGCTGGATCACCATGCTTCCTGGGTATCCAGATGGCTCCTACGGCTACGCAAAAGTCAACGCCTTGCTAGAAGAAGCCAGAGATGAACTGGTTCCACGCCTCTATCTCGAATACGTCGGACAAGGCGACTCGGATAAGCCCAGGGAGTACCCCTACTCGACCATCGAGCGTGCCGATCTGGTCGAAGCCCAGTGGCAGGCGCATGGGGTGCGGCACACTTTTGTGGTGACATTCGACTACTCCTCGCTCGTCCTGCTCGAACTGCTCGCGCGCCAGGAAGAACGCCTTGGACGTGGCGAGCCGCTTGCCACGCGCATCGAATCGGTGTTCATCGCCAATGGAGGGTTATTTGCCGACGCACATTCCCATCCCTGGCAGACGACACCCCTCCTCAAGACACCGCTCGGCGCGCTCAGCATGCGGCGCGTGCAGCGGTCTCCAATACTGTTCGCTCGTATCATCCGCTCCGCTAAAATGTATGCCCCTGAGTATGGCGTGACGGATGCAGAACTCCAGGAGTTGTATGATGCAATAACACGGCGAGATGGGGCTGGATTCCTCCATCTTGCGGCTGGGTTCGTGGATGAACACAAGGCGCATGCCAAACGCTGGGACCTTGCCCGGTTGTATTATGCGTTGCACGATTCGGTCTCTTTTTGTATTGCCGGCAGCGAGGAAGACCCCTATGAACCCAAACAAATTGCTGCGGCACGCACGCGGTTGGGCGCCGCTGGTCTCGACATTCGCCTGTTGCCTGGTGGCCATTTGACCACGGCGGAGCATCCTGATCTGCTTGCCGCGCTCATCCACGAGCGTGCCCTGGCGTGGCTCCAACCATGAGGAGAGGGAGGAGAAAGAGGCATGTTTCGTATTGGGGAATTCTCGCTCATTGCCCAGGTGTCGGGGCGGCTCCTGCGCTACTATGATGAGATTGGGTTGCTCCGACCAGAATATACCGATCCGCAGACGGGATATCGCTACTATAGCGCCAGACAATTGCCCCGCCTCAATCGCATACTTGTTTTAAAGGAGCTGGGGTTGGGACTCGACCAGATTGCCAGGCTCCTGGACCAGGACACGTCCTCAGAAGAGCTTCGGGGCATGCTGCTGTTACGTAAAGCCCAAATCACACAGGCGATGCAGGACGACTTGGCCCGGCTCCAACTGGTTGAGGCCCGTCTTGACCAATTGGATGCCTTTGGCCAGACACCAATTCCCGATGTGGTGGTGAAAACGGTCCCAGCCCAACGCTACCTGGCGCTACGCGACGTATTCGCCGATGTTGCAGCGGTCCGCCGGTTGGTAGAACGGATAGTTGATCTGGCGCCCACAAAACTGCCTCCTAGCAGCCTGGGCCACGTTGCCTTAGTGATGCACTCATCGCTGCTTGACTCAGACGCTTTTGACATCGAGGTGGGCTATCTTCTCATCGGGAATACTGGAAAGGGTCCCACCGCCATCCAGGTATCAGAAGAACGCAGCCTGACCGTGCGTGACCTCCCGGCAGTTGAGGCGATGGCGACGCTGGTACATGCCGGACATCTCAGCGACACCCACCGCACGTATGGTCTCTTGGGCGCCTGGGTGGAACAACAGCAGTGGCGGATCGCGGGGCAAGGGCGGCAAATCCTCTTGCAGCTTCCCCAGCGCCAGCAAGACGAGGCGGTGATTGAACTCCAACTTCCTGTCCGGAAGGCAGGGTGATAGCCTGCCCACAGCATCAACGCAGGCGCCCACTATGTTCAAGCGTGTATGCCTCCACCGGCCAGGATGGCATGGATATAGTGCAGTTGGTGGTCAATATATTCGTCGAGCGTCAACCGCGAGGCGAAATACCAAGTTTTCTTCAAGGCCCATAAGTGCCCCAGGCCAATGATATTGGCGGCGAGCAGCGGCACATCAGGGATATCCGCCGCAAATAAGCCCTTTTCCTGTCCTTCGCGGATAATCGCCGTAATACGATCAACGTTCTCGTCTTCCAGCTTGAAGATACGGCGGCGTTCCTCGCGGCTCAACTGCTGAAGGTCTTTATATAAGATGAGGAAGAGTTTCGCACCTTTATCTATTGCCGTATAGAGATCATGCACTACTCTATCCAGCCGCTCGCGTGGATCGGCGATCACCTGCGAATCCTCGAAGACGGTATTTGAGTAGGCATGCGATTCATCTACAATTGCCAGCAGGATATCGGCTTTGCTCTCGAAATGATAGTAAATCAAACCGACACTAACCTTTGCCGCTTTAGCGATTTCCGGCATGGTCGTGCCGTGAAACCCCTGGCGGGCGAACAGGTCGCGTGCAGCGGTGATAATCGCTAATTGGCGCGCATCACTGGTTGTCGTGCGCATGCGAGTTGAGTCTCCTTGAGATTCAGTATTCACGCAAGAATACGCGGGTGTGCAGAAGCTGGTGAACGATGACATCAGCCGCAACCGTTGAAATGATAGCACTCGCGCGCCGCCAGAAGCATGCGGAGACATCCAGGGACACAGGAACACACAAACACAACAGAGACAAGAGGCACTACGAGTACGAGACATGGAGAAACATCGCGAGACCTCGAATGGTGTGGCGACAGGATACCTCTGCCGCCACACCGGATAGGCTAACAGAACGAATAGGCGGACAAGCTAGAACTGCGACTGCGAAGCGCAGGAGCCAGTGAAATCACCACTGAGATTCTTGATGTTCCCTGGCTGCGTCGGGTCGAGCGCATAGACGCTGCTGTCGCGTGAAGGCACGCGCTGGTTGGGCGACGAGCCATAGTGCAGCGTCGGGAAGAGGCCGCCAAGATCAACCGTTTGCAGCGAATTGAGCGCATTGAGCAGACCGGCGCGGGTCAGGTCTTTGTTATCGGCGGCTTTCTTGAGGATGGCCGCCGTCACTTTCGCTTCCGCGAAGCCAAACTCAAAGTAGCCGTCAGGCTGCTGGCCCGGCGCGTACTTCTGGATGTCCTGAAGCATCTCCGCCATGCCCGGCTTGCTGGTGTCGCCCCAGGTTGCGCCCTGGCTCACCACCCACGCCTCATGTTCCAGCAGCAGGTTCAGCCCTGGCACCTGCAACAGCGCGTTGGCAAAGGCCGGACTCTGCAAAATCCACTGTGGGTCATAGCCCAGCGCATGCGCCGTGCCGATGATGCCTGCGGCGGCGGTAGGAATTGCCGTCAGGAAGACGTACTGCGCGCCAGAGGCTTTGAGCTGCGCCGCCTGTGCTGCAAAGGTCGTATCGGTGGCCTCATACGTCACCTCAGCGACATTGTTCAGGTTATAGCAGGACATCGCCTCTTTGTAGCCAGTCAAACCGTCCTGCCCATACGAGTCATCCTGATAGACAATTGCCGTCTTGGGGTTGGTTTTCCCCAGCTGGCGGACGACGTAATCAAAGCCGTTCTCCACCTGCAAGCGATAGGGCGTGCCGATGAGAACCATATATTGCTGGCGCGCCAGGTAAGAATCGAGCGTCGCCGCCGAAACCAGCATATGGTCGTTGCTTGCCAGGTTGACGATGGCCTGCGTGGTGGGCGTGCCCAGGCTCTCGGCCAGCATCAACACCTGATTGTGAATCTGTTCGTACTGGCTAACCTGCACCTGCGGGTCATACTGCGAATCTCGCTCGACGAGGTTGATCTTAAAGCCATCAATGCCGCCGGAAGCATTGACCGCCTTGAAGTACGTCTCGATGCCTTTGGTAAGTGGGATACCGATGGGCGCAGCCACCGGACCGGAGAGTGGCGTGAGAACGCCCAGGTCAATCGTTTTGGCGCTGACGTTTACCCCTGGACCGGCTTTGATGCCGCCACCGCCATTGGTTCCGCAACTCGCCAGGGCCAACCCCAACAGGATGAGGCAACCGAGCGACATGATGCGCGCTCGTGGCATGAGTGATGTGAGATGAGACAGCATACGTTTCCTCCTCGCGGAAAATGGATCAACGTTGATCGCCAGACGGTCGCCTGGTGAGTGTCACGTCAAGCCAGGTGAACGTCAAAGGAAGAGAACTTCATCGTGCTGTGTATGCGTGTGTATCGAACCCCAGGTTATTCTGATGAAGCGGCGCTGTTGGCTGTGCTGATGGTGTCGCCTGCCACACCTCCTTTCCGTCGCTGCTCGCTGCGCTGGATTCTGGTCTGGATACGGCGGATAAGCGCAACTATGCCTCCCGGCTCAAAGAGCATGAAGACGATGATGAGCAGGCCATAGATGATGGCGCTGAGGTCGCCGCTGGTCAGGCCGGTATTGCTGGTGCTTTGCGGAATCAGCGAGAAGGTGTCGAGCGCCAGCGGCAGCCCAAAGACGAAGGCTGCGCCCAGAATGGACCCCCAGACGCTGGCGACGCCGCCAACGAGCATCGCCGCCACGAATTGAATGGCGAGGACCAGATTCCAGGTGTTCGGTTCGGCATAGCTGCCTGGATAGACGGCCCAGAGCGCGCCAGCGATGCCCGCCAGGAACGACGACAAAATGAAGGCGCTCATCTTCGCCTGGAAGAGATTCACGCCCATGATGGCGGCGCCGGTCTCGTTGTCGCGCACCGCCTGGAACGCCCGCCCGGCGCGCGAACGCATGACGTTGTGAACGAAGAGCGCCACGAGGCCCAGTATGACGATCAACAACAGGAAATACCACTGGTTGCTCGAAAGATCGAGACCCAGCACAGTCGTTGGGCTGGCAAACGTAAAGTCACCAAAGCCGGGCACGGGAAACGCGCGCCCCTGTGGGCCGCCGGTGATGCTGCGCGCGTTCTTGAAGAGATAGAGACCGATGAAGACCAGCGCCAGCGTGACGATGGCGAGATAGAACCCCTTCAGCCGCAGCGCCGTCGGGCCGACGAGCGCGCCAGCCAGCGCAGCGACGATGCCAGCGGCGGGCAGCCAGATCAGGAACGAGAGGTTCAACCCCACCGGATCGCCGGGGAAGACCGGCGGATTGCCACCAAGCACAGCGGCGGTATACGCGCCGATGCCCATGAAGAAGGTAATGCCAAGCGAAATCTGCCCGGCATACCCGGAGAGGACGTTGAGGCCCAGCGTGGCGATGGCCGTAACCATCGTAACGTTGAGAATCAGCAGCCAGTTGTCGCCAGCAAAGAGCCAGACCAGCGCCAGGAACAGCGCCACAAAGATCAGCACCATGTGGTTTTTGGCCGAGGCGAGCAGTCCCCGCGCCCTGGCAACGGGCACGCTTTCGGCAATCTCGTCTTCTTGCTGTTGTGTCGCGCTCATACTCGCTCCACCTTTCGCGTGCCAAAGAGGCCATAGGGACGCACGAGCAGCAACAGAATCATGAGCAGATAGGGCGTGATGGTATCAAAGCCAGTGCCGACGATATTAGTGATGTGGCTCTCGTAGCCCTGCGTCAGCAATTGCACCAGGCCGATGATGATGCCGCCGACGACCGCGCCAGGGATAGAGTCCAGCCCACCCAGGATGATGGCGGGGAAAGCGACCAGCGCAATGCCGCCCAGCGTGGAATCGAAGGTGGTGACGTTGATCGCCAGGAACACCCCCGCGATGGTGGCGACCGCCGCCGCAATGCCCCAGGCCAGCGCATACGTCGTGCGGATATTGATGCCCATCGCCAGCGCCGCCTCCTGATCCAGCGCCGTCGCACGCATTGCCAGGCCATAACGGGTATAGCGGAAAAAGACGTAGAGCGCGGCGCAGCAGAGCAATGTCACGATGATTGTCCAGATTTCGTTCGCGCCGAAATGCACGCCGCCAAAGTTGATGCCGCTGGCGATGCTATATGGCGTGGCGGGTGGGCGCTCGTTTGATAGCCCGGTGGCGACGACGCCGGTGCGCAGCAGGATATCCAGCCCAATAGTAATCATGATGACGGCGAACACGGGCCGGCCAATCATCCGCCGCAGCGCGAGACGCTCGAAAAGCACGCCGATCAACACCGTGACGAGGATGGCGATGAGGACGGCGAGAAAGAAGTTGAGATGCCACTCAAACGCGGCGACCGAGGCAATGAAGGCGCCTACCAGCAACAACTCCCCCTGCGCAAAGTTGATGACGCCGCTGGACTTGTAGATGATGGTGAAGCCGAGCGCCACCAGCGCATAGATACAACCCTGCGCCAGCCCGGCAAACGCCAGTTGAATGAAATAGGCCATCGCGTTTCCTCTCTCTTCCTCTCTGAAGAGCGGCTGCCACCCCACGTTCTACTGCCCCGTCTCAAGCTGTTGATTCTGAAGTTCCTGGCCGAGATAGGCCCTGATGACATCAGGATTCGCCTGGATTTCGGCGGGCGACCCCTCCGCGATGACACGCCCGAAGTCCAGCACCAGGATACGGTCAGCAATACCCGTCACCATCGCCATGTCGTGTTCGATCAACACCTGCGTGATGCCTGTCTGCTCTTTGAGGTCCAACAGGATCGCCGCGAGATCACGCGACTCTTCGCCCCCCAAACCGGCCACCGGCTCATCCAGCAGCAGCAGACGCGGCTGCATCGCCAGCGCCCGCGCCAGATCAACCCGTTTCTGCACGCCAAAGGGTAAGCTCCCCAGCGGCGCATCGCGGAAACGCGCCAGGTTCATGAGGTCCAGCACATGCTGGCAATAGGCGCGATTGCTGCGCTCTTCGGCGCGTGTTGGGCCAAAATAAAGGCCACCCAGCAAGACGGTGCTGCGCATGTGTGCATGCCTGCCGAGCAGCAGATAATCCATCACCGTCGTCAGCGGGAACTGGCCGAGATTCTGAAACGTCCGCGCCACGCCCGCCGCAGCCATCTGATGGCTGCGCAGCCGCAAGAGGTCGCGCCCGTCATAGGTCACGCTGCCACTCTGCGGCTGATAGACGCGCGAGAGGACATTGAGCAGCGAGGTTTTGCCCGCGCCGTTGGGGCCGATCACCGCGAAGATTTCACCACGCCGCACGGCGAAGGAGACGCCATCGAGCGCCGTCACGCCGGCAAAGCGCACGGTGACGTTCTCAACGAGGAGCAGTAGCGGCTGATCTGGCGTAGCTCCAGCAGTGGCAGTGTTGGGAGGGTTTTGCGTGTTCACAGCGACCACGTCCTTTCCGGGCGCCGTTCGCGGAGCATCCCGTAATTGGCGCGGTCCGTGCCCTCATGCAGACCGAGATAGAAGGTACGCACGGTTTCGTCGCGCAGCAACTCGGCGGCGGGTTTCGCCAGCGCCACTTTGCCCGTTTCCAGGACATAGCCATACGAGGCGAGCGAAAGCGCCATCTGCGCGTTCTGCTCCACCAGCAACACAGCGGTGCCACTGGCGCTGATTTCCGCGATGATGGCGCTGATCTGCTGGATCATGATCGGCGCCAGCCCCAACGACGGCTCATCGAGCAGCAGCAGCTTGGGGTTGGCCATCAGCCCGCGCCCGATGGCCAGCATTTGCTGCTCACCGCCAGAGAGATAGCCCGCCGCGCTCTGGCGACGTTCGCGCAGCACCGGAAAGAGGTCCAGCACGCGGTCATATGAACGGCGGATGGCCGCCGCGTCACGCACGGCAAAGGCTCCCGCGCGCAGATTTTCGTCAACGGTCAATTCAGCGAAGAGCCGCCGCCCTTCGAGGACCTGCGCAATACCCAGCCGGACGATCTGTGTGGCGTCGCGGTTCTCGATATGCTGGTCCTCGAAGGTAATGGACCCCTGAACGATACGGCCACCATGCAGCGGCAACAGGCCGGTGATGGCGCGCAGGATGGTGGATTTACCGGCGCCGTTCGCGCCAAGTAGCGCGACGACCCCACGTTCGGGCACCTCAAGCGAAACGCCCTGCACGGCGGCGATGGTGCCGTGATACATCACGGCGAGATGCTGGAGACGCAACATCGCAGTGCCTCCTCGCGCCGCACCGTTGCGGCGTCTGGGGAGAGAAAACGCAGCTACAAACACAAACACGATACGCGCAAAGAGCGAATGAGCCAGTGACGTGCGAACGGTTGCCAGGTGTTGCTACGAGTTGCCAGGTGAAAGCGAGGGTAACGTTCAATGGCAGGAGTATACCGCCATTTGACTGAACATTCAATACACATTCTGAACGTTCAGTCAAGGGCATGCAAGAAAAAGGATGAGTGATAGCATGTCTGGACGCAGACATTCCTGTCTGCGCCACCAGAGCGCCGCACGGTGGGGGAGGCAGGCCAAAGAGGAAACTGTGATAATCGAGAGTCGGGAGAAATTATACTTGTTGTAGTTCTTCAGCAGGAGCCTGACGGACGCAATAATCGCCGATGCCGTGTTCGAGGAGAGCGAAAGCGCGCTCGGCTGCGAGCCGCAGATCGGGGGCGATGCTCTCGGCGCGCTCGCCGGCCAGCAGGCGCTTGTGTCCCTCCACATGCAGCGTCCGATACACGCTATAGAACATGCCAGCGACGATGCGCGGCGTCAGGTCGTCCGGCGCGGCGTGTGTCTCGGCGGCCAGCGTTCGCGCCAGGGCGGCCTCACTGCGCTCACCGATCTCGCGTTCACGCGCACGCAGCGCCGGACTATTCTGAATCACGCGCTCGAAGGCAAGCATATGTTGATCGAGACCGGAATAGGGGTCGTGCCGCGCCAGCGATTCCAGATAGGCGCGCCACAACGCCGTCAGCGCCGATTCACCTGGCGCACGCTGCCGCACGATCTGGCTCCAATGTTCCTCAACTTCTAGCTGCCGGTCGAAGAACAAATCCTCTTTGGTGGGAAAATAGTTAAAGACGGTATTCACCGAGACATCGGCGGCGCGCGCCACCTCGGCAACTGTCACTGCGTCGAAGCCGCGTTCGAGGAAGAGCATCAGCGCAGCGTCGGCGATCATCAGGCGTGTGCGCCGCTTTTTGCGTTCGCGCAGCCCCAATTCCGCATCATCAAGATTGCCAAAACCGCTACTATTCTCGCCGCCCGCCATCTTCACCACCTCGCATCGAAGCCTACCAGAAATATGCTCCTGTTTGGATTATAGATGAATCAACGACATATTTCCATCGAATAGGAAATTGGTGTCATTGCAAATATGTGATAAACACATTATAATGGTTTTCGCGGCGGAAGGCGAACCTGAAAACAGCTCGCTCACGAGGGGCGAGTAAGTCGAGAAAGGCGGAAACGATGTGAGAAACGCGACTAGCCAGCCCATCTAGCGAGTCAGCTCTTGACAACTAACGTGATTTACGTTAGTATTGGCGCGTCATCACTTTAATCTTTTTGATCATCTGCTTCTGGAGGGTTGATCGCTTATGGCGCTCTTTACAGATGCCGTCATCGCTGATGTTGCGCAGCGCATCTGGCGACGCTATCAGACGTTGGGCAAGGCGCTAGGCATGGTTATACCTGTTGCGAGCGCTGAGGTGCTGCCGGAAACGAGCGAACTGGTGCGGCGCATGCGCCTGCTGATCTCGGTGGCAAACGGCGAACATGCACGCGCGTCAACGTCTGAAGAGTTGCTGATGCAGATAGAGGAAGCCCGGCGCTGGGTCGTTGGTCTGCTCTTTGGCAATGTCTGGGGTGCGCTGACGCCGATCCCCGATGACTTCTGGCGCACCGATATCGGCGTGCTGATTTCGCGGGTGGGTTGGTGGCTCGCCGCCGATGAACTCATCACAATTAGCAATGCGGCGGCGCTGGCCTTCGGCGAGAACACGCAGGCCAACCGCATGCGTATCGCTCGCGCCATCGAGAACGGCACGCTGGAGTGGTACCTTGATCCATCCGTGGCCAATCCGCAGCAGAATCGTCGCGTCCTGCGGCCCCAGGTGGAGCGACTGCGCGAGATTATCCGCTGGCCGCCGGAGTAATGTCAGTGATGCCTATGCCGCCAAAAAGTCCCCTGGCGCTCTGTCGCCACTTGACAATGCGCTATGACGCGATATATCTTATTCTCACAATGCAGTGACAACGATACGTCGCCATCCCTTGACAGCGCCGCCTCCGATCCGCTAGAATAGTTTCGTTAGTTAATAAATTAGTTACTTAAGCAAGAAATGCCTTGCTCCCAGTTTTCAGTGAAGGAGTCCCAACATGGATTGGGAATGGCGCGCCGATCCGATGGCACAGAAGCTCTGGCAGGCGTTCACGCAGTTTGGCCGCGCTCAATGGCACCAACGGCCAGTCGCGGGCTGCACGCCCGGCGAAGTGCGACTGCTGATCTGCATCCGCCGCTGCGCCAAATCGGGGCCGGATGCCACCAAAGTGTCAGACCTCAGCAAATTGCTCCATATCACCGCGCCCGCCGTGACACAGATGCTCAATAGCCTCGAAGCCAACGGGCTGGTGGAGCGCCAGAACGATCCCAGCGACCGGCGCTCTGTCCTCCTCACGCTGACGGAGAAAGGCGAGGCGGTCACACAACAGGCGACCGATATGGTTGCCGCAGCGTTTCAGGGGTTGGTGGACTACCTGGGCAAAGAAAGAAGCCACGAGTTGGTTGAGTTATTGCAGAGCGCCAGCCACTATTTCAACGAAAGAGCAGCCAATGCTCAGCAAACATTCGAGCTACAATGGAGCGGAGTCACCGAGGCATGATTAGATTACTGCGGTTCTTGAAACCCTTCCGAGGATTCCTGGCGATTGTGGTATTCCTGGTGTTCCTGCAATCGCTCGCCAACCTCTATCTGCCCACATTGCTGGCGGATATCGTAGACAAGGGCATCGTCACAGGTGACACCAACTATATCATGCGTGTCGGCGGCATCATGTTGCTGGTGACGCTGGGTGGCACCATCGCCGCCGTTATCTCCAGCTTCTTCTCCGCCAGAATTGCGATGGGCTTCGGCAAAATCGTGCGCGGCAAGCTCTTCTCGCAGGTCGAGAACTTCTCGCTGCACGAGTTTGATACCGTCAGCACGGCCTCGCTGATTACACGCACCACCAATGACACAACCCAGGTGCAGCAGGTACTTGTCATCATCTTGCAGATGATGCTTTCCGCGCCGATGATGTGCATTGGCGGCATCATCCTCGCCATCGGCCAGGATGCCACCCTCTCCTGGGTGCTGGTTGGTGTCATTCCGGTGCTGCTGCTGGCTATCTTCATCATCATGCGCGCGGCGATTCCGCTCTTCCAGGTCATGCAGAAGAAACTGGACAAGTTGAATCTGGTGCTGGATGAAGGGCTGACCGGCGTGCGTGTCGTGCGCGCCTTTGATCGCGACGAGTATGAAAAACGACGCTTCGATGAAGCAAACGTGGACCTGACCACGGTCGCCATTAAAGTCAACCGTATCGTTGCAGTGATGATGCCGATGATGATGCTGGTGCTGAATGTCGCCAGCGTCGCTATCCTCTGGTTCGGCAGCATCCGCATCAGCAACGGTGATATGCAGGTCGGCGCGTTGATCGCGTTCTTGCAATACGCCATGTTCATCCTCTTCTCGCTGCTGATGCTCTCGATGATGTTCATCATGCTGCCGCGCGCCGCTGCCTCCGCCACGCGCATCAACGCCGTGCTGGATATGCAGCCAGAGATTGTGGATGCCGAGCAGGTGAAAGAAGCCACCGCACAGCGTGGCTATGTCGAGTTCGATGATGTGACGTTCAGCTATCCTGGCGCCGAGGAGCCAGCCATCTCCAATATCTCGTTCAAGACACGCCCCGGCGAAGTGACGGCGATCATCGGCGGCACCGGCTCCGGCAAGTCCACTCTCATCAGCCTGATTCCACGTTTCTACGACATTGATAGCGGCTCCCTCCGCATTGACGGCGTGGATGTGCGCGAGATGAGCCAGGAGCATCTGCGCAGCAAGATTGGCTTCGTGCCACAGAAAGCGGTGCTGTTCTCCGGGACAATTGCCGAAAACATTCGCTATGGCAAAGAGGAAGCCACCGATGAAGAGATTCAGCACGCGGCCTCCGTCGCGCAGGCCACCGAATTCATCAGTGGTATGCAGGACGGCTTCGACAGCGTGATCGCTCAGGGCGGCACCAATGTCTCCGGCGGCCAGAAGCAGCGCCTTTCGATTGCGCGCGCGCTGGTACGCCGGCCAGAAATCTATATCTTCGACGATAGTTTCTCGGCGCTGGACTTCAAGACAGACGCCAGATTGCGCGCGGCGCTCAAGAACGAAATCGCCGACGCGACGGTTTTCATCGTGGCCCAGCGGGTCAGCACAGTGATGGACGCCGACCAGATTATCGTCCTCGATGAAGGGCGGATCGCGGGCATCGGCAAGCACCGTGACCTGCTGGAGAGCTGCGAGGTCTACCGCGAAATCGTCTTCTCGCAGTTGGCGATGGAGGAAATTGCATGAGCGAAGAGCGCACTCGCTTGCAACAACAACAGCAACAACGCCGTGGGCCGATGGGCGGCGGTGGCCCGATGGGCATGAGCCTGGGCATGCCGGTGCAGAAGGCCAAAGACTTCAAGGGCACGCTCTTCCGGCTGCTCCGCTATTTCGCGCCGATGAAGGTGCGCCTGGGCGTCATCCTGGCGGCGGCGATCATCAGCACGATCTTCACCATCGTTGGCCCGAAGATCATGGGTCTGGTGACGACCAAACTCTTCGAGGACCTGCTGATGATGTTCCATCATGTGCCCGGCGCAAAGGTGGACTTCAATTATATCGGCCATGTGCTGCTCATCCTGCTGGGGTTGTATGTCCTCAGTTCCATCTTCATGTATGTGCAGCAGTACATCATGGCGGGCGTGGCGCAGACGACTGTCTACACCATGCGCAAGCAGATCGAAGACAAGCTGACGCGCCTGCCGCTACGCTACTTCGACGAGCGCACGCATGGTGAAATCCTCAGCCGCGCCGTCAACGACATGGATAACATCAGCACCACCTTGCAGCAAAGCCTGACGCAGTTGATTACCTCAGCCGTCACGCTGATCGGCGTGGTGGTGATGATGCTGACCATCAGCCCGCTGCTCTCGCTGGTCGTCCTCATCACCTTCCCGCTCAGTCTGGTGGTGACGATGGGCGTTGCCAAGCGTTCGCAACGCTATTTCCGTGACCAGCAGCGCGCGCTGGGCGAACTCAACGGCCATGTGGAGGAGATGTACACCGGCCACAAGATCGTCAAGGCGTTCGGCCACGAGCGGACCGCCCTGACCACCTTCGACGGCCTGAACGACAAGCTCTACAACGCTGCCTGGCGGGCGCAGTTCGTCTCCGGCATCATCATGCCGCTGATGAACTTCATCGGCAACATCGGCTATGTCTTCGTCAGCGTCATCGGTGGTGTGATGGTGACGAAGCGCGCGATTGAAATTGGCGACGTGCAGGCGTTCATCCAATACGCCCGCCAGTTCACCATGCCGATCACGCAGCTTGCCAACATCGCCAACGTCATCCAGTCTACGATGGCCTCGGCGGAGCGCGTCTTTGAACTGCTGGACGCACCGGAAGAAGAGCCAGATGCGGCAGACGCCAAAGTCATTGCGGAGCCGCAGGGCATCGTGCAGTTCGAGCATGTCAAGTTCGGCTACAAGGCAGATGCGCCGCTGATCGAAGACATGAACATTGACGTGAAATCCGGCCAGACGATAGCGATTGTCGGACCCACCGGCGCTGGCAAGACCACGCTGGTCAACCTGTTGATGCGTTTCTATGAAATCAACGGCGGGCAGATCCGCGTTGACGGCACAAACATCACCGATATCAAGCGCGGCAACCTGCGCAGGCTCTTCGGCATGGTGCTGCAAGACACCTGGCTCTTCAACGGCACGATTCGTGACAACATCGCCTATGGCCGTGAAGGCGCGACGGAGGCCGAGATTGTGCAGGCGGCGAAGGCTGCCCACGCCGATCACTTCATCCGCACGCTGCCGGAGGGCTACGATACGGTGCTGAACCAGGAGGCGACCAATCTCTCGCAGGGGCAGAAACAACTGCTGACGATTGCCCGCGCCGTGCTGGCGGACCCGGCGATCCTGATTCTGGACGAGGCGACGAGCAGCGTGGATACGCGCACCGAAGTGTTGATCCAGAAAGCGATGAGCGAGTTGATGCGCGGACGCACCAGCTTTGTCATTGCGCACCGCCTCTCCACTATCCGCGACGCCGACCTGATTCTGGTGATGAACCACGGCAGCATCGTGGAGCAGGGCACGCACGAGCAACTGCTGGCGCAGAACGGCTTCTACGCCGATCTCTACAACAGCCAGTTCGCTGGCGCGGCCCTGGAAGAAGCGGCTGTCTAACGTCTAACCGCTCACTCTACTCCTGGTTTCTCTCCTGCTGTGGCGAGGGAGGAGCCAGGAGCTTTTCATGCCGTCTCATGCGCCACCAATTGCGCCAGGCGGCGACCTGAGCCGAAAAAAGAAGGATTACTGAAAGAACGGCAAGAGAGGTAAGTTGTCCGGAGTGTGCCAGCCGATATAGTGTTATCCCCGATAATAGCACTGCAAGCAAGCTAATCAGCGCTATTTCAACTGTTCTTCGCCTGGTGCTGGGCATGCGGGTTGGTTGACGAGTTGATTGATAGCAAAGTGTCATGGGATACCACAACCGTCCTCTTGGCCTACGCGCCGCTTCCAGGTGCCAGATAGCCGATGGCGTAGTCCAAGTCACGATCAGATTGAGCGGCCCTGGTCCATGCACTACGTCTAAACGCCAACGCTTAGGCTTGGGCAGTTGCGGTTGATCGGCAGACATAGAGCACCCTCCTTACGCGCGTCGCTGCATCAGGCGTGCGAAGGCCATGCCTGCGAGCGTGCCGAGCAGGCCACAGAAGGCGCCGGCAAGCATATAGAGGAAGCCGGAGAGCGTTGCATTGAGCAACAGAAACATGAAACCAAAGGCAGGCGAATCTATGCGCTGCGCCGCCGCATTGAGAACGGGAATGGCTTGGGCAATCATGCGGCCTGCGCCGCAGAGGAATCCGCCGATAGCGCCAGCCAGCGCCCCTGCCATCAGCGTTCTGGTATACTTCCAGCAGAGCATGCCAGCGGCGAAGAACAGCGCCATTGGCGGAAGCATAGCCAGCATCATTGGCAGATGGACGGAGAAGAGAGAGGGATTGCCAGGAAACCAGCCGGTGAGCAGGATAATGAGAAAGACGGCAATGACGCCTGTGACGATGCCTACGGGTATTGGCAGCAGGCTGGGGTCCTGTAGCGATGGTGGAGTTGGTCCGGTATTCTGTGTGATGCCCTTCGCCACGTTCCGTGTTCTCTTTCCGCCCGTCTGATTCACCACCCACAGCAGACGACATATCCGGTGATAGGTATTTGTCCCTATTCCTCACATGGCAGTATAACAGATGCCAGAATCACGCGAGTACCGAATAGCCGTATATGCTTGCGTATATGAGCGGCGACTGATCTGATGACAGAGATGAGGTGACGCAATGGCAGGGAAAATCGCAGGCGAAGTGGTGATTGTGACGGGCGCAAGTTCCGGCATCGGCGCGGCGACCGTGCAGGAGCTGGCGAAACGGGGCGCGCGGCTGGTGCTGGCGGCGCGGCGGGCGGATGAACTGACACAGATGGTGGAGGGCATTACTGGCAACGGCGGCGAGGCGCTGGCCGTGCCCACCGATGTCAGCGATCAGGCGCAGCTCGCGCAACTGGTGGAGCGCGCACAGGCGGCCTACGGGCGGATTGATGCGCTGGTCAACAATGCAGGCATTGGCAGCGGTAAAGCGCTGGCGCAGGCCGACATCGCCACGATACAGCGCACGCTGGATGTCAATCTGGTTGCGCCGATTCTGCTGACACGGCTGGTGCTGCCGGGGATGCTGGAGCGCAAGCATGGCCGCATCATCTCGGTGGCGTCGGTGGCTGCGCATGTCGCCACCGAGCCGATGTATTCAGCAACCAAGTTCGGCGTGCGCGGGTTCACCGTCTCGCTCAATCGCCAACTGCGCGGTAGTGGCGTCACCGCCTCCGTCGTTTCGCCGGGCTATATTCGCACGCCGCTAACTGCGGGCAGAACGATGCGCATGCCGGGACCGGAGATCATCGCCCGCGCCATCGCCAGCCTGATCGAGCGTCCGCGCCGCGAGGTGATTGCCCCCGGCTACTACCGCCTGCCCATCTGGGCCGAGGAGATCGTTCCCTGGCTGCTGGACCGCGCGTTGCCTCGCAACAGGTGAGGCGGTTGCTATCGCTTCCGGCTCCGCATATCTACGCGCATGTTGGTGATTGGCCTGGCAACAGGGCAGTCTCTTGGCCCTGTGCGTCGTGCCAATATCGCCCTATGGTATCTCTGGTATCTCTGGTATGGAGTGTAGACGCGCATAGTCGCGTCTCTCCGAAATGAAGCACCACGGACTTGATGAGAGAGGAAAGACAACACGATGAGCAACCTGGAACCCCGGCTGGAATACGCAAAAGTTGCCCCTGGCGCGTATCGCGCGATGGCTGGAATGGAAGGCCATATTCGCAACTGCGGTCTGGAACAATCGCTGATCGAACTGGTGAAACTACGCGCCTCGCAGATCAACGGCTGTGGCTATTGCATTGACATGCACACTAAAGACGCCCGCGCCGAAGGCGAAACCGAGCAGCGCCTCTATGGATTGGTCGCCTGGGAGGAAGCGCCGTATTACACGGACCGCGAACGCGCCGCGCTGCTCTGGACTGAGGCACTGACGCTGATCGCCAAAGACCACGCGCCGGACGCCGTGTATGAGCAGGTGCGGCAACACTTCAGCGAGGAAGAACTGGTGAATCTGACGGCGGTGATCGTCACCATCAACGGCTGGAATCGCTTCGCTATCGGCTTCCGCACGGTTCCCGGCAGCTATCAGCGCCGCGACGCTGCATCACGCTAACCAAGCTAACTCGTTGCCACAGACGCATGGCCCACCATCTCAGGTATTAGGAAGGTGGGCCATGTTGCGTGTCTGCAATACGTCAGTTTGCTAGCTGGCAACGACGACGATGGTAGCTGTCATGCTGGGGTGAATCATGCAATGATAGGTGTAGGTGCCAGCCTGGGTGAACGTAAATTTGAATGTGCCGCCGGGCGCAGCCAGCGGACCCGAATTGAACGAGGCGGGCGCGCCGGAATCGCTGGTGACGGTGTGCGGGGTGGTGTCTTTATCGGTCCAGGTGACGGTGGTGCCCGTCTTGATAGTGATGGTCTGCGGGTTGAAAGAGAAATTCTGAATCGCAATCGCCACCTGTGTTGAGTTGACGGGCGTTGCCGCCGCAGTCGTAGCGGTCGGCGCAGGCGCGGTGGTCGCCGTCGGGGCAGGCGGCGTGGTGGCGGTGGGATTGTTGTTGGCGCTGGCCGCGCCGCCGCAGCCAGCGAGGACCAGCAGCACGGCGAATACAACAAGGATACCAGGCGCCAGGAAACGGCGCGTCATAGATTTGGTGAAAAACACGGCATGCTCCTTCTCAGATACGCGCTGCATCTGAAGTGAGTACATCGGCACGGAAGCTGATGAACATATGCGCATTGTTGCTGAAGGCAGATACGCGCAGGTGTTACATGCCATGCCAGTGTCAGGGTGAGGACGCTAGGCCTCCGCGCCACGCGGCTGCAAGACGAGGCGCATCACCGTCAGGAAGAGCATCGAGGCGGCGGCGGCGAAGAAAATAGCGCGCATCCAGCCCAGCCCGGCGTCGCTCCCCGCCAGCAGGCCATGCAGCGTGACCAGCGCAAAGACGACGAAGCTGGCATAGTGGAGTCCGCGCCAGAGCCGGTGCGAGATGAAGCGGCGCAGCCAGGAGCTTGCCAGCACCACCAGCAACGCATAGAAGCCAAGAATGCCCAGGCTGACCCCCAGCGGCTCATAGGGTTCGCTGAACGGCAGCAGCAGATTGGCAAGCGAAAACGTGATGAAGGGGTCGAAGAGCAGCACCACCAGATGCAAGGCGACGAAGGCGGCGGCCAGCAGCGACAAAAACTGGTGAAACTCATCCAGCACCCAGGAGACGCGCGTTCCCAGCGCCCGCGCCAGGCTGCGCAGGATGCCCAGGTCCACCACCACGGCCAGCAGCACATACGCCGAAACGCCAGCCGCCCGCGTGATATACCAGAGCGTCGGATCGCTTGCGTTGGCGGCTTTCGCCGACATCGCCAAACCTTGTAGCATCGTGCCCGCCAGCATTGCCATCATCGTCACCACGCCAGCTCGTTACACACTCATTCATGTCAAGTGAATCGTCGCACCTTGTCGTTGAGTGTATCTCATTACAGAGAGCAGTGCGCTTAAAAACACATGAGAAGTTTGTTATCGGCAACGGTTGGGCTTTGTTCTGCCGGAGCGGTCAGGTGGTTTCAGTTTCGGCAATTTGCACGAGGATACGCCTGGCAATCGCCATTCCAAGCGGGTGCTGTGTATCTTCTATACGCACTAACAGGCTATCGCTGTAGGGAACAGAACCCTCGCTGATGATGCGCGCGCCTAGCGTGGCGCCGATCTTTTGGAGATACTGCAACAGGTCTGGCTCATGCGGTGGCACGGCGGCAATAATGGCAGGCGTTCCAGGTGCCAGCTCGCTAAGCGGCATGTCGGGGAAAATGGGAATCGTGCCATCGTGGCGGGGTATCGGCTGCCCGTGAACGCCGCGCGTGGGATAGCCAAGTTTGGCAAAGATGCGTTCTTCGAGGTCTTCAGAGAGGTCATGTTCCAGACATTCCGCCTCGATGTGGGCGCGATCTACAGGAACATCGAGTTCTCGCGTGAGAAACAATTCGAGCAAACGGTGACGCCGCAGCAGGTCAACCGCTACCAGCCGCCCCTGCTCAGTGAGCGCAACGCCCCGATAGGGTGTCAGGATGACATAGGGACCGTCAATGACTTCTTCGTCTGACTCTCCCTCCGCTTGGGCATCATCTTCGTCTTCGTCTTCATGGCGCTCTGCCAGACGGCGAATCATAGCGGAAACCGAGGCGGGTGTTACGCCCAATCGTTCTGCCAGCGCGCCGACCGATGCCTGGCCTGTTGCTTCGCTCAGCAGGTAAATGCCTTTCAAGCAATCTTCAGCGGCGACAGAGAGAGGATGTGGCATATGCGTCATTGCGTTTCTCACCTGCTCGATTCGATGTTTAGTACAGACTAATGTACCACATCTCAAATGCGACACGCGCATACAATAGTTTTCGTGCATGTACAAATTCGCTTTAGCAGCTATTGACAATTGCCGTGCGCTCAGGTATAGTTGTTTCTAGACAACACAATATCTGCGAAAACCTCGTTAGGCGAGGCGGCTGCGCAAGACACAGGCCATTGCCCGGAAACGTCGAGAGACGCCAACGGGTAGACCAGGCAGGGCCGGCATAAGGCTTTGCTCAAAGTGGCTGGAAATGGGCGTTATCAACACATCCATTCTCCTCACGCTGCGCAGTGCTAAAGCTCAACCAGGGGGTGCCGCAATCGTCATGGTTGTTCTGCTACCTGATGTCTGATGTCTGATGTCTGCTGCCGTACTCGAACACCCTTTGCTGCGTTCGTTGTGCAGCACAAGCTGGCTGGTCCATCCAATCCTGGCTCATCAGACCCATTAACTAGCAGGCGCATGGCGTTCTTCACACCTCCCGGTCGAGCGTAGATCGTGGAGGTTTTTGTTGTGTCGTGGTTTGTCTGCCGCTCCTATCACGGTTGATAGAACTGGCGGCTTTAGCAGAAAGGCGGTGAGCGTCGTATGGACGCTGGTGGTAGTAGTGGTCGTAGTCGCTATCTGACACGGCTCACGCCGCTTGCCAATGCAATCGTGTACGAGATGTATTCGTCGTATTTGTCCCATCCATCCGCCTCCTGCGCTGCACATACACCGCTTTCCTCGTAGGAGACTGCGCCGGTGATGCTTCGGCAGCGTGCGGATGGAACCAACGCTGCTTGTACAGCTTTACAGCTTTACGGAGGCATCACCATGCTCAAGACTCCTACCTACAACGCGCTCACTCCCATCCATGATGAGCCAAAGACCGCCCATCTCGATGAGGCACATATCGGCGATATCATCGGCGCCTGGGGCACGATTCGCCTCGGCGACATCGCACCTCGCACCACATTATGGACCCGCCTGCTGACGTTGCTCGTCATTGCCGGCCCTGGGTTGGTGACGATGGTGGGCGACAACGACGCAGGCGGCGTCGCCACCTACCTGCAAGCCGGACAGAACTATGGCACCACGCTACTCTGGACGCTCCTGATCTTGATTCCGGTGCTGATCGTCAATCAGGAGATGGTTGTGCGTCTGGGCGCTGTCACCGGCGTTGGGCATGCTCGCCTGATTTTCGCGCGCTTCGGCAAATTCTGGGGCTTCTTCTCGGTGGCCGACCTGTTCCTGCTAAACTTCCTGACCATTGTCACGGAGTTCATCGGTTTCAGCATGGCGCTCAACTATTTCGGCATCAGCCCGTTGATCTCCGTTCCGGTGGGAATTGTGGGCCTGACCGCCATCACCGTGACGGGCAGCTTCCGCCGCTGGGAGCGTGCGATGTGGGTCTGCGTCACCGTGAGCCTGCTGATGGTGGTGGTCGCCTTTATCCCCCATCCTACGCTTGGCCCCATCGTGAGCGGCACCTTCCTTCCCACAGTGCGCGGCGGCCTCAATTCGACGGCGTTGCTCTTCATCGTGGCCATCGTCGGCACGACGGTCGCACCCTGGCAACTCTTCTTCCAGCAGTCCAACGTCGTGGACAAGCGCCTGACGCCACGCTGGATCAAGCATGAGCGCACCGACACCATCGTCGGCTCATTCCTGACGAATATCTGCGCCGCCGGCCTGATTATCGCCGCTGCCTTTGCCTTCGCGCATACGCAATATGATGGCAATTTCACGGATGTCGGCACAACCGCTCATGCCTTTGCGCATCAGATTTCGCCGGTGTTGGGTGGATTCATCGCCATCATTCTGCTCAATGCCAGCATCATCGGCGCCTGCGCGGTGACGCTCTCGACTTCTTATGCGTTTGGCGATGTCTTTAATGCGAAGCATTCACTGCATCGCAACTTTTTCCAGGCAAAGTTCTTCTATAGCACCTTCGTAGCGATGATTCTGACTGCCGGTGGCTTCGTCCTGCTCTCCAATAGCCAGGTGCAGGGCCTCGTGACGCTGGCGGTGCAGGCGCTGGCAGGGATTCTGCTGCCATCAGCGACGGTCTTCCTGCTGCTACTCTGCAACGATAAAGCGGTACTTGGTCCCTGGGTCAACAAACCCTGGCTCAATGTGGTGGCTGCCGTCATCGTTGGTTTGCTGGTGGAACTCTCGCTGATTCTGGCCGTTACAGTCTTCTTCCCAGACCTCGATGCCAGCCTCCTGGCAATCGTGTTGAGCGTGGCGCTGGTGATTGGGCTGCTGGCGATGGGCGCCTTTAGCCTGGTGCGGCGCCATCGAAATGGCGCCAACGCTGAGGCGGCTGAGGCGCTCGAACTGGCAAAGCTGGACCCGGATACCTGGCGCATGCCGCCGCTGGCGGAACTGACGCGCCCGGTCTGGTCAACAACCCGCAAAGTGGGGATGTTCACACTGCGCGCCTATCTGCTGGTGGCCGTCATTCTGATGGTGGTCAAGGTCGTGCAATTGGCGGTGGGTCACTAGCCCCACGTGTCACGTATACCACTCTATGAAATCAGCTACTCTCAGTATCCTGGTACATGCCGAAACATGCCGGTGCCTGAGAGTAGCTGATAGCATGACAAACACGTATCAGAGCGTAATTACATGGTCCGGTGGATTGCCGGCCAGCGCCGCATAGAGATCAGGGAAACAGCCGACGCGCACGCCTTCCACCACATCGCGCGCCTCATAGCGACCAGGTTCAGTCTCAGTGGCGAGGCCGCGCTCGTTGGCGCACTGATCGCAGAGCATCAGCAGCATTCCCTGCTCGCGGGCGATCTTGCCGATGCGCTCGCCAATGGGGTCGCCCTTGCGCAAGATATAGGTGTTGTCGTCGAAGAACATCATGCCGACGACCTCAACGCCGTGGCGTCCCTCCTCCAACTGTGGCAAGATCATCTTGCCGAGCTTATAACTGGCCGTATGCCCTGAAGTGGCGAAAATATACGCAACCTTCAAACGTTGGTTCCTTTCTGGCCTGATGGCGTTTCGCTCATGTGCTGACCCACTGCGTGTCAGCAACCTTTAGAAAATATAGCAAAGACCTGTGTATCCGGGCTAAAAGGGAGATCGAGTCGCACAGAGAAAGAACTGTAGCTCCCAGCCAGCCTGTTATGCTGCTTCACGCCGTGGCCCCACAAAGCCAAATAGCACGAGGATGAAAACATTGAGCAAGATCAGGGGAAACAAGAAAAGGAGCTGCTGACTTTGAGCCTGCTCCCCCTGCACAGGAAGAGAGGCCACGACGGCAAGGAGCAAGAGGCCAGCACATGCAGCCGCGAGCCATCCCCAACTCCGCCGCGCTATGCTCAAGAGAACCGTTGCAGTGCCCGCAGCCAGAACTATCAGGAGCGAAACTAAGAACGTTGAGAATATGATGGCGCCTATCGCGGCTTGTTCTTGTTGACCTGTCCCAAACGTCAGGTCTGCGGTCGCATACGACGTGATTAACGCCAGCCCTGCGCTTGCAGCGGCGCCCAAGACAAACAGGCTGGCTGGCCGCCAGGCTAACTGCGTATTGATCTGCCGATAGGCGGTGCGCATATCTTCTGCGAACTCAGGATCATTACGGACCGGAAATCCCTGGCGCAAGGCGAGCGGAGCAATATCTGGAGGCAACTCTTCGATGTGCGGCATGCTCGCTCTATGCAGCAGCAACGGAACGATCAGTCGCCGCTGTGCGAGCGCCTCGCGGATTTCAACGCGTACTGGATCATAGGGATTGTCAATCAACCGATATCCATTTGTGTCACGTCCGAGCGTCCACATCGGCCCAATGAGTACGAGCGCCACGCGGCAATGGCTCATTTCACTCCGCACCTGTTGCAGATACTCTGGAAGCGAACGCCCTCTTACGTCGGAGACCAGGCTATTTGGGCCGTAGCGCTCATGAATCTGATCAATAATGCGGTCGCGCAGGTCAACCGTGTCATCATACCGGCTAATGAGAAACATCTTGAGCATGGACAAAGCTCCTTGAAGCTGCTCCCCGACGTTTTCTATCCACTATGTAACTGTCTTATATGTCGCATAGACGAGCGACTGAGCAGGTATTGCTCTGCGCTGCCCGGTCGGAAGCTGGCGCATAATCCACCACCCCATGCCCAGGAACACCACCCCAAAGACACTTAGGAAAACGGGAAAGATGTTCGCACGCAGCATCAGCACTGCGAACGGGAGGTAGGCGAGCGTGGCCAAGAGCAGGGCAAGGAATGATATCCAACGGCGATTGGCCAGACTGTAGATCAGCAACAAGCCCCAGGCCAGCAATAATGGCCCAAAACTCAAGATCGTGAACACGGCGAATAGTTGAGTAGCCATATCAGCGACAATGCGCCAGAGACCGAACGTATTCGCAAGCCAGAGTACTGTCTCGCTGATGAGGCTCAGGGTACTGGACGCGACCACTACAGCGCCGACGATTCGCCAGCCTCGATTCGTCCCAATGCCAAGAGGCCGCATTGACGCCGGTGGGCCAAGTGTCCCCATCACGAAAGGCAGCGCACAAAGTGTAAAGAGGATGATGATAAATGAGAAAATTCCTGCCGGGTAGCTGGCAATTTGGAGAGCGCTAGAAGCGATAGGCACAAGGAGCCAAACCCAGCGCCGCGTGCCAACGACCCGCAGTATCTCGAGACCGATAGCCACTTCGACGAGATGCTCATTCGCCAGGACGGCAATCGCTTCGGCACTTGCCAGGGTGGGGAGAGCGACTGCAATCATCAGAGCCAGCAGAGCAAGGAACGTTGCAGCTCCACAGACCAGCAGCCCCCGATGCGGTGGACCTCCCCGTGCCGTGCTGCCCAATGCGTGAAACAGCCCGTCCATGTCGCTCAGAAAGAGCGGTCCGCTGCGCAACACTATCGGATGACACTCAGCCAACAGATGCAGGTCCTCTGGCAGATCTTGAGGCGCAGGGAGGCTAGCGCCTCGCACTAAAACAGGAATGACGAGCTTACCTTCACGCAGCCCTGTCGCCACCTCGATACGCACCCAGTCCAGAGGATCATCCAGCCGTCGCATCCCTCGCGCGTCGCGCGCATTGAGCCAGTCTGGACCAATGACCACCACCATAGCGCGGCAGTCTTCCAGCGCCAGGCGGAGCGCCTGGGGGAATGCGCTTCCGACCAGTATGGTTGAAACATCGCGGAACACGCGCTCGCGGCCATAGCGACGGCACAAGTGGTCACTCAACCGGTCGCAGATGTCAGCACTGTCCTGGCGCCGGTATGAGAGAAAAATCGTGGCCACGGCATGTCCTCCTATCAATCGGCGTTGCACCATGCCATTATGGCATATGTGGCATATACCCGATGGAAGAGAATCTATCAGATGAGGCAACGCAACTGGTAGCGCATGGAGTCCGCCCATCAGTCTCGTGGATGTTGCCCCCTCGTTCACCGACTGGTACAATGGCACCACCGGGCATATCCACAGCAGCGGCGAAGCGTCCTTCTACCCAGTAGGGCGATGTGTTTTCGGGAGAACGGGAGGCGGATGGCAATGCAATCAGGACAGCCAGCACAACCAGGGCACGGACAGATGCCCGTCTATTCTCAGGGAGGAACCAGCGGCGGCCAGGCGCCATCTGCGGGGGAGACGGATTCGTCGTTGCTCGCGCCACCGCCAGCGCGCACACTCCAATCTTCCGGCGTTTCGAGTGCTTCGAGTGTTTCGAGCGGCGCGGCTGGCATTGCCAACCTTTCCAGAGAGCCAGCCATCTCAATGCCACGATTGAGCCTGCCGGCCAATGCGCAGCGCACCAGCGCCGCCTCACGCCCCTCCGCGCCTGCTGGGACTGGCGAAGCGATTGGCCCGCGCACGCCAACACTGACACAGAAGATGCGCCAGCTTCAGCCGCCGGATGTCGCACGGCAGGCGATGAGCGAGCTTGGCGTGCTGGCGCGCGAGCTGGCAACGCTGCCGGAATTGCTGGAAGCCAGCGGCCTTGCCCGCACCCATCAGCATCCCTATTTCGAGGCGACGCAGGCATATGTCGGGCTGGCGCGGCAGGCATGGGAGGCCGTGGCTGAGGAACGGCTGGAACAGAGCGGCGCAGAGCCGGAATACCGCCAGCGCGCCATCAGTGTCGCCCGCCGCATCACCCAGCTTCAGCAAGAAGCACGCACTGCTTCGGGGAATACCGAATTCAAGCTGCCACGCAAGACGCCCTATCTTTGGCGACGCCGCACGGCGCTGGTGAGCAACGGGCTGCGCGTCTGGCAGGATCGCCTTGCGCCAACGCCCAACCCAACGGAGATGGGGCGCGGCCTGTTCCTGCTGCGCAGTTATCTGGGGCTGGCGGTCGCCGGTCCGTTCTCGCTGGGCCTGCTGGACTTCTTGATCGGCGCGACGGTCACGCTGCTGACGCTCTTCGGCGTGGGGCTGATCGCGTTGCTGGTGGCGGCCATCATCGCTGGCTCTGCATCCAACATCACCACCTTCGCCGTTGGCACGGTGGCGACGGCGCTGCTCTGGATTTTCGTGCGGCTGCTGATGGTCAACGGTCCGCTGCCGCTGGGGTTGCTCCTCGGCGCATCGGTCTTTTCGCCCAGCCGCACCACGCGCAACGCACACAACGGGTCGCTGCTGACTTCCGGCATCCTGCGCATCTGGTGGTTGCTGATCGGTATGTTGACGATTCCGGCGCTGCTCGGCGCGCTGGCGCTGGGCGCAGACATTGTGCGCATGCAAACGTCGTTCGTTGCGCCGGAGTCCGTTCAGCAGGGCTTTCTGCTCGCAGGAATGATTCTGGCGCTTGGCGCGGCACCGGCAACCATCGTGTGCCTGGCGCTGGTATTGCTGGTGGCGCTGCCGGTGTTGTTCGTGACGCTCATCCGCTCCGCCATCGAGGTGGCGAGTAGCCCGTCATGGGTGCCTGCGGCGCGGCACTATGCGTTGGAGCCGGCGCTGGTGGTGCAAACGATCATCACCTGCGCGCTGGTGATTGCCGTGTGGGGCGTGACCACCGCCTTCAATCTGCAAAGCGTCACACTGGTGACGTTGCCTTTCGGCGCGCCCAACGTCACCATCAGCCTGCGCAGCGTCGCACTGCTGCTGGCGCTGGTGCTGCCGTATACGCTGCTGCTCGATCTGCCCTATCGCTCCGGCATCCGCCGCTGGCAACGGTCCTGGCTGGGCGACCTGACGGTGCGGCGCGCAGATGTGGAGTCGCATATTCGCCGGCTCTCCGTCACCGATCCCCGCAGCGGCGCGCAGGATACCAGCGACGAGAACCTGCGCGCGATGCAGTATGATCTGGTGCTGCTTCAGTTCTACCAGAGCAAGATCGAAGAGGCGGAACGGGTGCCCTACGCGCCGGTACGGCGCCGCAGCATGTTCTTCGCTTTCATCATCGTCGTCAGCGCGGCGCTGCTGCTGGATGCCGGCGCATCTTCGCTGCTACACCTCGTCCCGCTGGTGGGGGGATGAGAGGCTCAGGGCAGCAGCGCGTAGCCCGGCAACGTCAGGAACTCGACGAACTGGTCGTCGGTGGTGAGATTATCGAAGAGTTTGCTCGCCTGCGCGAAGTGACGCTCTGCGTACTGCTCTTTGCCCAGGCGTTGCTCGATCTTCGCCAGTTCGTCGGCGGCCAGTTCGCGGAAAAGTTCCACCGTCACCTTGCGCCCATCCGTCAGCATGCCCCTGGGATGGCGAATCCACTGCCAGACCTGTGCGCGTGAGATTTCAGCGGTGGCGGCGTCTTCCATCAGGTTGTTGATCGGCACCGCGCCCTGGCCGCCAAGCCACGCCTCCAGATACTGGATGCCCACGCTGATGTTCAGCCGCAGCCCGGCCTCCGTAATCGGCCCCTCTGGCACGGCCAGCAGGTCCGCCGCCGTCACCGACACATCTTCGCGTTTGCGGTCGAGCTGGTTGGGCTGCGGCATCAGGCGGTCGAAGACTTCAGTTGCCAGCGCAACCATCCCTGGATGCGCCACCCAGGTGCCATCGTGGCCGTCGCCAGCCTCGCGCTCTTTGTCGGCGCGCACCTCAGCAAACGCCTTCTCGTTGGCTTCGGGATCGTTCTTCACCGGAATATAGGCCGACATGCCGCCCATCGCATGCGCGCCGCGTTTATGGCAGGTCTGGATGCAGAGCAACGAATACGAGCGCATGAAGTGCGTCGTCATCTTCACCAGCGCGCGGTCCGGCAGGATGAAGCTGGGGTCGTTGCGGCGCTTCTTGATGGCGCTAAAGATGTAGTCCCAGCGTCCACAATTCAGCCCCGCCGAATGCTCGCGCAGTTCATAGAGAATCTCATCCATCTCAAAGGCCGCCAGAAGCGTCTCGATCAGCACCGTTGCCTTGATGGTTCCCTGCGGCATGCCAAGTTCGCGCTGCGCCAGCACAAACACATCGTTCCAGAGCCGCGCTTCCAGATGGCCCTCCATCTTCGGCAGATAGAAATAGGGGCCGTATCCCTGCGCCAGCAGCGCCTGGGCGTTGTGGAAGAAGAAGAGGCCGAAGTCGAAGAGACTACCGGACATCTGCCGCCCATCCACCGCCACATGCTTCTCCGGCAGATGCCAGCCACGCGGGCGCACCAGCAGCGTGGCAGTCTGCTCATTCAACCGGTAGACCTTGCCGTCGGGGTTGGTGAAGCTGATGGTGCGGCTGATGGCGTCGCGCAGGTTGATGTGCCCCTCGATGTTGTTATCCCAGGTAGGCGAGTTGGCATCCTCGAAATCCGCCATGAAGACCTTCGCGCCGGAGTTGAGCGCATTGATAATCATTTTGCGGTCCACCGGGCCGGTAATCTCCACACGGCGGTCTTGCAGCGGTTCGGGCACCGGCGCAATCGTCCAGTCGCCAGCGCGAATCTGCGCCGTCTCCGGCAGGAAGTCTGGCATCTGGCCAGCGTCAATCGCGGCCTGGCGTTCGATGCGCCGCTGAAGCAGTTCTTCGCGGCGGTCGCGGAAGCTGCGTTCCAGCAGTGCTACGAAGCTCAGGGCGTCCGGAGTCAGAATCTCAGCGTAGGCATCGCTGATGGGCGCGGTAATCTCGATTCCATCGGGAAGGGAAGTCGGCATTGGCGTTCACTCTTTCCTGTTTGGGCTTTAGTTTCTCGTCACATGCGCCGGCACTTGAGTGCCGCGAGCGCCCAAGAACAGCGCAAAGGGGCGGCCCCAACGGAACCGCCCTGAACGGGTCACTCGTAGTATACGTTACGCCGCACGATGAACGGCGCGACGATCAAGCAACGATCAATGAAACTGCTCTTCTTCGGTCGAACCGCTGAGCGCCGTCGTCGAGGATGCGCCGCCAGCGATGACCTGCGCCACCTCATCGAAGTAGCCAGTGCCGACCTCGCGCTGGTGCTTTGTGGCGGAGTAGCCCATGTCTTCGAGGGCAAACTCGCGCTGTTGCAGTTCAGAGTAGGCGGCCATGCCACGATCACGATAGCCCAGCGATAGCTCGAACATCGCCAGATTGAGCGCATGGAAGCCAGCCAGCGTGACGAACTGGAACTTGTAGCCCATCTCGCCAAGCTGCTTTTGGAAGCTAGCGATGGTCGCTTCGTCCAGCTTCTTGCGCCAGTTGAAGGACGGCGAGCAGTTATATGCCAGCAGTTTGCCGGGGAACTGCGCATGGATCGCCTCAGCGAAGCGACGCGCCTCCTCGATATCCGGCTCCGAGGTTTCGCACCAGATGAGGTCGGCATACGGCGCGTAGGCCAGGCCGCGCGCAATAGCCGTCTCGATGCCAGCGCGGATACGATAGAAGCCCTCAGCGGTGCGCTCGCCCGTCAGGAAGGGGTGGTCGCGCTCGTCAATGTCGCTGGTGATGAGCTTGGCGCCGTTGGCGTCTGTGCGTGCCACCAGAATCGTCGGCACGCCCATCACATCCGCCGCCAGCCGCGCCGCAACAAGATTTTTGATCGCCGTCTGCGTGGGTACCAGCACCTTGCCACCCATGTGGCCACACTTCTTTTCAGAGGCCAACTGGTCCTCGAAGTGGACGCCAGCCGCGCCGGCCTCGATCATCGCCTTCATTAGCTCAAAACAGTTGAGGGGTCCGCCAAAGCCAGCCTCGGCATCGGCAACGATGGGAGCATACCAATAAATGTCATCCTTGCCCTCTGAGTGGTAGATCTGGTCGGCGCGTTGCAACGCCTGATTGATGCGTTTGACAACGCTCGGCACACTGTTGGAGGGATAAAGGCTCTGATCTGGATACATGTGGCCCGCGAGGTTGGCATCAGCCGCCACCTGCCAGCCACTCAGATAAATCGCCTTCAGCCCCGCCTTGACCTGCTGAACGGCTTGATTACCGGTCAGCGCGCCGAGCGCTGGGACGAACTTCTCGGTGTGCAGCAGGTGCCAGAGCCGTTCCGCGCCCAGCCGGGCCAGCGTATACTCAATCTGCACACTGCCACGCAGCCGCTCGACATCGGCACCGCTATAGGGGCGTTCAATGCCCTTCCAGCGCGCATCCGTCTTCCACATGCGCTCCAACTCAGCGCCACGATCCATACCACTATTCTTTCGGTCTACACTTACGTGATCACTTACCAGCGTGCTCATGCAAGCCCTCCCTGAAGCCCTCGCGGTGAACAGAATTGCCGTCGCTATGCCCCGTTGCGTAGCGATGAAACAAAGAGTGCGAGGCTACCTATGCAGCATACCGAAAAATTTGTATAATATCCAATATTGGTTTGTGATTCTTGGCATAAGGAATCATTTATGGACATCAACCTGCACCAACTGCATATTTTTCAGGCGGTGGCCGAGCATGGCAGCTATTCGCGCGCAGCCTCCGCCCTCTACCTGAGCCAGCCGGGCGTCTCGCTCCAGGTGAAGGCGTTGGAGCAGAGCATCGGTCTGCCGCTCTTCGAGAAGGTTGGGCGCACGCTGCATCTGACGGAGGCCGGGCGCGAACTGCTGACCTATAGCGAACGCATCTTTGCGCTGCTGGATGAGACACGGCTGGTGATGGAGGAGTTGAGCGGCGGACGGCGCGGCACCGTCAAAGTGGCGGCGAGTACGACCGCTGGCATTTATGTGGTGCCACCGGCGCTGGGCGCGTTCCACCGCGACTATCCCGATGTCAAATTGACGCTGGATGTGGTGAACCGGCTGACCGTGCAGAAGCATCTGCTGGATAACGAGGTGGACCTGGCGGTGATGGGGTTGATCGAAGACCCGCATGACCTGGAGGTGGCGCAGTTCGTCCCCAACGAACTGGTGGTGATCGCCTCGCCGCAGCATCCGCTGGCGCAGCGCAAGCAGACCAGCCTGGAAGAACTGAGCCGCGAGACGTTTCTGCTGCGCGAGGCTGGTTCTGGCACACGCATTGACACGCAGCGCTTCTTCGAGACGCGCGACCTCAATATTCGCGTAGGCATGGAGCTACGCAGCAGCGGCGCCATCAAGCAGGCAGTCGCGGCGGGGCTGGGCATCGCGGTGATGCCGCTGGCGGCCATTGAACTTGAACTGGCGGTGGGGCGGCTGGCCGTGCTGGATGTAGAAGGCTTCCCGGTTCACCGGCACTGGTATCTGGCCCGCCGCGCTGGCAGCCATCCTTCTGCGGCGGCCTCCGCGCTCTGGAACTTCCTGATTCTCTACCGCGACAAGATGGAACTGGCGGCACAGGTAGGCGTGCCCACTGCCACCACGACGGCAGGCGGATAGCAATACACTTCCTCACGCTCAGGCAGTATAGTGGACACGGAAATGCCTGACGGACGGCTCTTCGGGGTCGCGCAGGTCTTCAAACGACACTTCGCGCAGACCTTGCCGCTGAAACATAGCTAGTTCCGCGCGGGTCAAGGGCCAGGGCATCATGCCTCGCGCTTCGTCAGGCTCACGTCCGCGACAGATCACCAACAGCGAACCGCCGGGCGCAAGGCACTGCGCCAGATTGGCGGCAGCCTGCGCTCGCAAAGCCTCATCCGGCAACGATTGCAGCGTATACGCTTCCACGATCAAATCAAATTGCCTGCTCCATGCACCGGGCAACGCCAGCACGTCCGCCACGACATAGCGCACCGCTGAATCGGGAAAGCGCCGCTGGCACCATGCGATTGCCTCTTGCGAGATATCGAACGCCGTCACGGCATATCCAGCGTGCGCCAGGTACTCGGCATCGTCGCCCAAGCCGCAGCCGACGACCAACGCCCGCTTCCCCTCCGCGCTGGATGGATAGCCCGCCATCCACTCGACGAGGATCGGGTCCGCCGTCAGGTGCGCCCAGGGAATCGCCTCCTCATTGCCATGCGCTGCCTGATACAACGTCTCGAACCAGCCAGTCGCGTCGCCGCTCTTCAGAGATTCCGCCGCAAGCTGCTTCAGCCGTGCGCGTCCCTGTGTTCTCTCGTCATGTGTATCCATTGTATCTGCCATGATCTGCGTATCCTCCTCCAGGATGTTGAATGAACGCTGTCCTGGTAGGGCAGACAGGAATGTCCGCCCTACCAATACCGACAATACCAATGCTAAACGCCTCATGAGCGCCCGGTTTGCATCAACGTCGCCTGTGATCCGGCGGCAGGCTTGCGGCGACGCTGGTAACGTTTGTCTATCTGCTGCGCCAGGACCATCGCGCCAATACCCACCAGCAAATGCGCTACCTGAATGAGCCAGTGTAGCCCACCCATCAGGATGGTAATTTGCGTGAGACCAAAGGCCGGCACGAAGAAGGCGTAGAGAACGCTGACCACGCCCAGCGTCCGCATACCACTGGTCAGAAACGCCACTAGCCCAAGCGTCAGCAAGCCCAGGACACCGGTGACGCCAAACGTGATGTGGAAGCCAACGATGCTGAATCCTGTTATCCACAGCAACAATCCAAGCGCCATCGTCACCATGAGCGCCGCCCGCGTTACCAGCGAAAGGATACCAGCGAAAGGATATGTACTGCCTTCATGGAATGCTCCGATCTATTTCGAGAGATTTCTCAGTAGGTGGACACCTGCTGAGAAATCTGAACACAACAAACAGTGAGTGAAGGGAAGGCTCAGTGGTGAAAGCTCCGGAGCGCGGCCTTCCAACCGCCCTCATTGCTTCCCGCTGGCTCCATAGCGGCCTGAGCGGTCTTTGGGAGCCGTTGCAGGCCGAAGCCTACGAGCAGCGCCAGCAGCATCAGGCCCGCGCTGACCGCAAAGACCGCCTGCGGAGCCACCGCGTCGAAGACATAGCCGCCCCAGATCGGGCCAACGATCAACGCCAGGCTGAACGCCGACTGAAACCAGCCGAGCATGTTGCCAGCCGATTCCTTCGCGCCATAGCTGGTGACAAGCGATTGCAGCGTCGGCCAGACGATGCCATAACCAAAGGCAAAGGTCACTGCAAAGGCAATAATTGCCCAGAGCGACGTGACGGCAAAGAAGCCGACGGCGCTCGCGAGCAAGAGCGCGCTTCCCAGCAGCACCGCCGTGCGCTCGCCAAGATGACCCACCAGCGGCCTGAGCAGCACGATCTGCGTCAGCGCCATCACTACACCAAGAACGGTGATAATCAGGCCGACGGCGCGCACGACCACTACTGAGGGCTGGCCGGGCAATAACACGCGGTCTGCATAGAGGGCGAATGTGCCGAACAGCGCGGCCATATAGAGGCCAATCACCAGCGCCATCGCCAGGATGCGCGCCACTGGCCGGTTGCGCAACACCTGCGTCAGCGGCGCTTTCGCCGGTTGCGCGGCTGCGCCATGCGTGCGGCGCGCCGGCTCATCCAGCCAGCGGAACGTCAGCAGCAACGTCACCACGCTTACCCCAGCCGCGCCGACGAACGGCGAAAGCAGGCCAAATCCGGCCAGCAGCCCAGCCAGCGCGGGACCTAGGATATGCCCAAGCCCGCTGGCGCCGCCCACCAGGCCGAGCGCGTGGGTACGTTCCTCCGGCACGCTGATATCGCTGGCGTAGGCCTGCGCCACGCTGATATTGCCGCCGGTCACGCCGTCCAGGATGCGCGCCAGGTAGACGACCACGAGGCCACTGGCCATCCCCAATTGGAGACCGGTATGATTGAGCAGCGCCCCCAACGGAGCCGCGAGAACGAGCAGGAGATAGGCCAGGATGGTGCCCGCCTGGCTTAGCAGCAGCACCGGACGCCGGCCAACGCGGTCGGAGAGATTGCCGAGCCAGGGAGCTGCAAGCACCTGCGCCACGTAATAGGCGGGAATCACCAGCGCCGCCTGCAATGCGTTGGCATGGAATTGTCCGAGCACGTAGACGGGGATGATCGGAATGATCGCTGCTGCGCCCGACATGTCGGCCAGCACGATCAGGAAAAGCGTTGTCATGCGCCTTTTCTTCATATGAAAGCACCTTCGTTGAGTGGAGAAACGACAAATCGCGCAGATGAGCAGAAGCCCCGGCGACGGCGCCTTGTCGCGGTCCACGCCACCTGCTACAATGACCGTACAGAAGAGGAGCGGAGGGGACAATACGCAAAATATTTTGACAAAAGGACTTGCTGGAATTGACGCTGGCCGTCTGGCTCAGTTGGTGGAATGGAGCGCATGGTATGGCACAACAAAAACAAGATATGAGGTGCCCGGCGGGTCTCTTCTCCGTCGGCGGCAGGCTGAAGTTGCGGATCAGCTATCATTTGCTCAGTGGCACCAAGCGCTTTGGTGAATTGCAGCGCCTCATTCCCGAAGCCAGCCGGCAAATGCTGACCATTCACCTACGGGAATTGGAGCAGTTGGGGGTATTGCAACGGCAGGTGTACGAGCAAATGCCGCCAAAAGTTGAATATTCGCTGACGGAGCAAGGGCGACGCGCAGAGCGGGTGCTCCGCCAGCTCAAAGATATGAGCGAGCAGATGGGCATCACGTTTTGACCTCGTTCTCAGAGTTGCGATTGCGCGTGACCGATGATCTGGCGCAAGATGTCGCTCAGTTGTTGGCGTTGCGGCGCTTGCAGCGGGGCGAGCAGTTGTTCACTGACGCGCTCCGCCACTGCCGCAAGTTCCGTCACCTGCGTCTTTCCCCTCTCGGTCAGCGTAAGCAAGGTCGCGCGCCGATCCGTTGGGTCGGGCTGGCGGGCCAGCAAACCATCCTGTTCGAGGGCATCTATCAGCGTGGTGATGGTACGCGCAGTGATGCCCAATTCGGCGGCCACGTCCTTCATACGCAGAGGCTGTGTCGCTCTCCCCACTTCCATTAGCACGCGCGTTCGCGGACCGGAGAGGGCCGGCCCGACGCCACGCTCAGCCAGCCGGTGCAGCAGATGCGACGCCATAAAGAAGGACTCGATGATTTCGAGGGCTGGCGTCGCTACAGGTGTATTGCGCTTCTCTTGCTGGTCGGATAATGCCTGCTGTTGTGTCTGACTTGACATGACCATCCTGCATTTTCTATCATAGTATCTATTAGTGAGGTTTCGGATAATGTGCAATACCACAAAGTGGAGCCTCACTATCTCGCTGGCATAGCATAGCACAAAGGCGCATATAGTGGAGGGTTCAGATGGCACAGCAAGCACAATCGGCACGGCAACCGCGAAAGCTCGGCTATTTTGCGGTCATCCTCTACAATCTGACCGGCGGACGCCTGTATCATGGCCGCACGACCGACCCCGCCGGGGTTCTCGTTCTCACCACGACTGGCAGGAAATCTGGGCAGCAACGTTCGGTCTCGTTGATCTATATCCGCGATGGGGCGTCCTATGTCGTGACAGCCTCGAACGCCGGCAAGGATACGCACCCCGGCTGGTATTTCAATCTGCGCAGCCATCCCGAAGCGCAGATTCGCCTCAAAGATCAGACCATTCCTGTGGTTGCAGAGGAGGCCAACCCGGAGCAACGACAACGGTTGTGGGAGCAGTTGGTGCAGACGGCGCCGATGTATGCGCGCTATGCCAAAACTACCTCTCGCGAGATTCCGATGATGTTGCTACGGCCAGCCGATGCGTAAAGCCCCACCCCCAGCCCCTCCGCTGCGCTCACCCGCCGCCTCCGCAACCCGATGGTTTGCTTCTCGTGCTGCTGACGAGCGGCGGCGGTCCCCGTGTGCGGGAGAGGGGAGCCAGAAAGCGCGCTGATCTCACATCAGCAGTTGTCGCAGTTCGTCAGTTAATTGTTGGGCGAGTTCCGGTCTGCCGTGAAACTGCGCTGGAGTGTTCTGGAAGAGGACGATGCGCCAGGTATCCGCATCTTTGGCAGCAACCATCGTCTGAATAGCATTGACATTGGGATTCAGGTCGGATTGTCCGGGCGGCACCATGCCAACGACCGCGCGCAGGATAGCAACCTCGGTCCCCAAGAATTGCACCGCGCGCACCTTGCTGACGTATGTAGCGGTTAAGTGATCGGAGAAGATAGAGCCGAGTTGTGAGGCAATCTCCGCTGGGCCGGACATCTGGCTGCCGTCGAAACCGATAACCTGGCTATTCTCCGCGAAGAGCGCGGCATATCCGGCGGCATCGCGCCGGTTCCAGCTATCCAGCAATGCCCGGTAGAGCGCACGAACGGCGGTTTCATCGGGCGAATCGTGCGGCTGGGTCGGTGGTGTACTCATGACATTCCTCTATTCACTTCGGTAGCACTATCAACACTATCGAGATTATTTGACCACGCGGAACCAGAGGTCGGTGCGCGTTGGCGACTCGAAGACCCGCGTGCGTTCCAGGCGCAGTTGCTCGTTGATATCGGGCGCGAAGAAGCGCAGTCCATCACCCAGCAAGACAGGCACGACGCCGAGATGGATTTCGTCAACCAGTCCGGCGCGCAGGCATTGCTGCGCAGTACTTGCGCCGCCAACCACCGTCACCTGTTTCTCGCCAGCGGCGGCTTTTGCCTGGGCAATGACCTGCTCGATGCCCTCGCTCACGAACGTCACCGTCAGGCGGTCGTTCACGCCTTTTGGCGGCTGCTCCGGCGCATGATGCGTCAACACGAAGATCGGCACCTGATACTCGTAGCCCGTCAGGTCTCCGTTCGCCATATCATAGGCGCGCCGGCCCATCACCACTGCGCCGGTCGCCCGCATCTCTTCCTGAAGCATCGCTGTTTCGTGCAACGCCTCAAAGTCTGGATACAGGCGGCTCACATCGCTGTTGCGGTCACTCATAAACCAGTCCAGCGACATGGTTGCGCCGACAATCACGTTTCCCATACCGGCAAATCCTCCAGTGCGTACATCCAGTAACGCCATCCCGAACTATCATCTTGAGCATATCCACTTACCGTGAAAAAGACTTCTCATATCTTGCCTTTCTTATTTTCTTATTTTCTCCACGCCACTATCGTGTTGACACAGCGCAATGGGAATGAGCATAGTTGTGCTGTGCGGAAGCAGTATCGCCGCATGATGCACGACAAGAGAGGGATGAGGAAAGAGGCATGGCGGACTTCCAGGTCTCGGCACGGACGGCGAAGCAGCATGGCGTCCCAGAGCAGCGATCTGTGCGCACACGGCGCGTGCTGCAATTCATCCTCCCCAGCATCATCGGCAGCGCGGTCATCGTCACCCTGGTGTTGGTGCTTGGGCACCTGGGGCTGGCGGTGCTGTTCTTCCTGCTGCTTCCCGCCTGTGTGACCTTCATCACGGCGTATCGCCGCCTCTCCAACAATTACCGGCAACTGGCGCTCACGGTCTGCCTGGCGTTTGTGTATTTCAGCGGCGTCGCCGGCTTCGAGTTGCTCACGCACGGCCCGCACACGGCTGAACTCATCGTCGTGACGACGACACTGGCGCTGGCCGTCCTGTTCGAGCCAGTGCGTAACTTCGCGCACAGCATATTGGAGCAACGACTGCATGTCCTCGATACACCGGCCCGCAAAGCAGTCGAAGCCTATAGCTCAACGCTGCGTGAGGAGATCGAGCTGGCGAAGGTGCGCGACGGGCTGCTCGGCACGCTGGAGCAGGCGCTGCGACCCTATAGCGTCGCGCTCTGGGTTGCCACGCCAACCACTGAAGCCGCTGCCGCCACTGCGGACAACGACACAGCAGCGCAGCCCGCAACGGCCAGCAAATCTGCCACTCCTTCTGGCACATTGGGCGACTACACCGCGACGATCATTGGCATCACCATTGCCGACGATGATCCCTTCATCGCCTACGCGCTCCGTCACTCCGGTCTCCTGGAAATCAAGCGGCTGGGTCTGCAATCACCGTTCGTGGAGATGCTACGACAGCAGGCGATGGAGATCGTCTTACCGCTGCCCAGCCAGGGTGAACTCCTGGGACTGCTGGCGCTGGGGCCGCGCCTGAACGGGACAATCTATTCACGCGAGGACCACGCGATGCTGCTGGCGCTGGCGGCGCAGGTGGCGCCATCGCTGCGGGTGGCGCAACTGGCGCTGGCGCAGCAGCAACAGGCGCGCGAACACGAACGCATCGAACAGGAGCTACGCACCGCTCAGGTCATCCAGCGGACCTTTCTGCCAAAAGATATCCCGCTGCTCCCCGGCTGGCAACTGCTGCCGTACTATCAACCGGCGCGTGAGGTCGGGGGCGACTTCTATGACTTTATTGCGCTGCCAGATGGCCGGTTGGGGCTGGTCATCGGTGATGTGACGGGCAAGGGCATCCCCGCCGCGCTGGTAATGACGGCCACACGCACGATGTTGCGCGCCGTCGCCCAGCAGACGGCATCGCCCGGTGAGGTGCTGGCACAGGTCAACGAATTGCTACGCGCCGACATTCCGGCGGGGATGTTCGTCACCTGTTTCTACGCCGTCCTCGATCCCGCCAGCGGCCAGACATGCTACGCCAACGCCGGACAGGATTTACCGGCGCTACGCCACGACGACGGCGCGCTGGGTGAGCTACGTGCCACCGGCATGCCGTTGGGTCTGCTGCCGGGCATCAGCTATGACGAGGGTGAGACGACGCTGACCGCTGGCGATCTGTTGCTCTTCTATAGCGATGGACTGGTGGAGGCGCACAATCCCCGGCGCGAGATGTTTGGCCTGCCGCGCCTGCGCGAGCTGGTGGAAGCGCAGGCGAGCGACGAGATGCTGATTCAGGCGCTTTTGGAGGCGCTGGCGCAGTTCACCGGCGCGAACTGGGAACAGGAAGACGACGTAACGCTGGTGACGCTGCAACGCCTGAAAACGCTGGCGGAAGGGGAGCAGCACCTACCCAAAGATTTCAGCGACCTCAGCGACCTCAGCGACCTCAAATAAGCGCAAGATAGGAGAAGCCGAGGAAATTTCGGCATGCTATGCTGCGGGCACGACATCACCAAGAGAAGCCGGAGTACCAACAATGGATGACACCTTTTCCAGCGCCACTCAATTGGCCGCTGATATTCGAGCTGGCCGCATCTCTGCCAGCGACGCGCTGGAGGCGCATCTGGCGCAGATCGAACGCCACAATCCCGCGCTGAACGCTGTCATCACGCTCGACGCCGAGGGAGCGCGAAGGCGAGCGCGCGCGGCTGATGAGGCGCTGGCGCATGGTGAGGTCTGGGGACCGCTGCACGGCGTGCCTTATACGCTGAAGGACGCGCATGCAACGGCGGGCATGCGCACCACCACCGGATTTCCACCGCTGGCAGACTATGTGCCCCAGGAAGATGGGACCGTGGCTGCGCGCCTCAAAGCTGCTGGCGGCATCCTGATCGGCAAAACCAACGTTGCTATGCTGCTTGGCGACTATCAAAGCAGCAATCCTATCTTTGGCCGCACCAATAATCCCTGGAATGTCGCGCGCACCTCCGGCGGCTCCAGCGGTGGCGCGGCAGCGGCGCTGGCCGCCGGCATGACACCGTTTGAGATTGGCACCGATCTCTCCGCCTCGATTCGCATTCCCGCGCACTTCTGCGGCGTCTTCGGGTTGAAGCCGACCGAGCGGCGCGTTCCACTCACCGGCATGATCCCTGGCCTGCCTGGACCGCGCCCGGTGCGCATCATGTCCTGCATCGGGCCGATGGCGCGTTCTATCGAGGACCTGGCGCTGTTATATGCGCTCATCGCCGGACCGGACGGCTATGATACTGACGTTCAGCCTGTGCCGGTTGCGGAGATGCCGCGCCTCGCGTTGAAAGACCTGCGCATCGCCGTTGCGCCGACGCTGCCGGGCTTCCCCGTTGCGAGGGAGATACACGACGCGTTAGAACACCTGGCGCAGCAACTCGCTCCACTCTGCGCCGCCGTTGAAGAAGCAACGCCGCCAGGGATAGACTTCATGCAGGAAGGGGCGAATGCCGGCGCGTTGATCGGCATGATGCTTGGCGCGGGCCAGCCGGACGAACAGACGCAGCCCGCCACGCTTGCGCAGTATGTTGAGGCGCTACACCGGCGCGATCAATCCATTGTTGCCTGGGAACACTTCTTCGACGAGTGGGACGCGCTGCTCTGTCCGCCTGCGATGGTGACGGCGTTCCCGCACTGCGAACCAGGGACGCCGCTGCGCGTTGATGGCGAGGAGATGAGCTATTGGATGGTCAGCGCCCACGGCACGGTCTTCAACTACACCGGGCATCCGGCGGTGGTGCTGCCATACACGCAGGACCGCGACGGCTTGCCCATCGGCGTGCAGGTGGTGGGCAAACGCTGGGGGGAATCGCGGCTGCTGGCGATTGCCGGGGCGCTGGCGGAGGTGACAGGTCCATTCCGAGCACCGTGGGACCTCACCCCCTAGCCCCTCTCCCGCGAGGAGAGGGGGAACCGGATGGGTGCTGCTAGCGGCTGAGCACTAATAATTATAGAAAACTGGCTTAGATTTGCTAAACCGCCAGCGAATCCTGGTTAAAGACCACCATCCACTTGTCATTGCGGCGCACCCAGACGGAACTGACGCAATACTGGCCGGTCAGATTGCTGCGGTTGGGCGCGCCGGTGAGGACGAGCGTATAGTGGACGATGTTGGTCTCCGGTCCGGCAGGAATCACCTGGAACTCGCTCAGTTCCACTTTCGCCGTGTTGATGATCGGCAGCAGCGCGGCATAGGCAGCGCCGCTCCGTCGCACGCCGCCGCTGACGATCAGCGCATCGTCAGTCACTAAATCGAGGAATGCTGCCTGGTCTTGCTGCTCTATTGCATCCCAGACACGACGCTCGCGGGCGATCAATTCTTCTCTGAGTTGCGGGTCCAGCGCTTCCGTTTCCGGTTCCATGGCCTGCCCCTCCCCTCTACCACACTCTGCACGCACGGCTTTGAAAAGCCGGAGCACGGAGCGTGAACCGCAAAATGGCACAAATGGCCTTCAGGCCGCCATGATCGTGCGCCGGCTATTTATAGCCGCGTGCCACAATTATCTCAAATAATCAACATAGCGTCGCCGAAGCTATAGAAGCGATAGCCGCACGCGACCGCTTCTTCGTAAGCGCGCAGCGTCAATTCACGCCCGGCGAAGGCGCTGACCAGCACGATCAGCGTCGAACGCGGCAGGTGGAAGTTGGTCAGCATGATATCCACCGCGCGGAAGGGCGAGCCGGGGCGCAGAAAGAGCGACGTGCGCCCGCGATACGGCACCACCAGCGTGTCGCCTGCGCCCTGCTCAGCGGCTAACTCCGCCACAGCCTCCAGTGTGCGCACCGCCGTCGTTCCCACCGCCACGATGCGCCCGCCAGCCGCGCGGGTCGCGTTGATGCGGGCGGCGGTTTCGGCGTCCACCTCAATCTCTTCGCTGTGCATCGTATGGTGTTCGAGATTATCTTCAGCGATGGGCCGGAAGGTATCCAGCCCGATATGCAGCGTCACGAAGACGGTGTCAATGCCGCGTTCTTTGAGCTGTTCCAGCAATTCCGGCGTGAAGTGCAGCCCAGCCGTCGGCGCGGCGGCGGAGCCAGGGCGGCGCGCATAGACCGTCTGATAGCGTTCGTTGTCGGCCAGCGGCTCATGGATATAGGGTGGCAATGGCACGCTACCGAGCCGTTCGATGGCGCGGGCGACCTCGCCATCGCGCGCCGACAGGCGCACAATGCGCCCGCCGGAGGGTGTCCGCGACAACACCTCCGCCGTAAGCGCGCCTTCGCCAAAGATGATTTGCTGGCCCTCACGCAAGCGCCGCCCCGGACGCACCAGCGCCTCCCAGCAGTCCGGCCCCAGATCGTTGCGCACCGCCAGCAGTAGCAGTTCCGCCTGCCCGCCGGTACCTGCTTTCATACCATGCAGCCGCGCCGGCAAGACACGGCTCTGGTTGGCGACCAGTAGATCGCCGGGGCGCAGATAATCGCCGATGTCGCGGAAGATGCGATGATCGAAGACGCCGGTGTCACGATGCACTACGAGCAGCCGCGAACTATCGCGCGGCTCCACTGGCGTCTGCGCGATACGTTCAGGCGGCAAATGATAGTCAAAATCCGCAATGTTCATGCTGACATTGTAGCGCATGCGCCCAAACTGCTTGCAGAGGATTTCGCGGCTGGAAACAGCAGGCGCAAGGGAAAATCTGACGTTAGAGCCGCGCGTTCTTGAACTTGCGCCAAAGTTGCTCAGAGATGCGCCTGCCATCGTAGAGCAGATCGTAGCGCGCAAAATACTGGCAGACGTTCTCGATATCGCGCGCCAGCAGGAAGAAGGCGTTAGGGTTGAAACGCGGATCAACCGCCTGCGGGAAGTCTATAATACGCGCCCGCTGCTGCCAGTAGAGGATATTGTGCGCCGAGAGGTCGCCGTGGATGTAGTTGTGAGCCAGACAGCGTTCGATGTCGTTTAGCACGCTGTCAAAGACAATGCGTGCCTGCCTCGGGGAGAGATCATTGCCGCCAAGCGATGGGGCGGCGCGCTGGTGGTCGCCGATATACTCCATGAGAATCGCGCTCTGGGCGCGGGCAACCGGCTGCGGGACCGAGACGCCTGCGCGATGGAGGATGGTCAGCGCCTCGAACTCGTGGTCAATCCAGAGATCGAATTGCACCTCGCGTCCGAAACGGCTCTTTTTCTGGACGGCGCGGCGCACCTGCCCTTTGGTAATGACGCGCCCCTCCTGATAGACGGCATCGTTCTTGAAGCCGCGATGATCGCGCGAACGATAAATCTTGGCGGCGAAGAGTTTCCCGCCCGCTGCGGCGGGCGCCTGGCAACAATAGACGGTCGCCTCTTTGCCGCTTTTTACTGGGTAGAGAACTGCGGAAATCAATCCCTCGGCCAGGAAGGTATCGAGGGCCATTTCAACCGGGTCCTGTTCAGCGAATAGCTCCTGCGCCTCTGCTTCATCCAGCGCGCGGAGTTGTTTGCGCTTCGACATATCGTGTGTATGCTCCTGCTGTGTATGGGTATAGGTACGATGTTCAGAGTTGGATGAATCTCATGCGTTCTTGGCATACAGCACCTCTTCTTTCCGGTTGTTCTCGTCCCTCTGGTCTCCCAATCCGCCAGACGGGAAGCGAGAACAGACATACCCCTATGAGAACGAAACACAAAGAAATAGGCCGTCCCCATATAGGGACGGCCTCTACATGCAGCGCGTGTTATACGCTCATACGCTCAGGTGAGCGTGGCACATTCACGCGAGTGAACTGCGATGGCTGGTATCTGCTGGCCTTCCCGGAGACGTGACGCAAGACGGATGACGTGTTGCATACTGGGCCTCCTTCAATGGTCAAGCGGGCGATCAACCTGAGTGGAACAAGGAATCTATGACGAGCTTACCTGAAATCACCACACCTTGTCAAGAGCGAGCCTGGTCATTCGTGGCTGGCGTGCTATCATACAGACGTAGGCTTTGTTGACATATCGGCCCGGTAGGGCGAACATTCCTGTCTGCCCGTTCGCTCACGCGGAAAGGAGAAGCCCAATGGCACATGAACACGAGATACCGCTGCCACAGCCCAGTCCTTGCCCGGAATGTCACGGCGAGCGATTTCCGGCGGCGGCCATTAACTCGGTGCGGCTGACGGCGCCGGGGACGGCGTTGCCCGGCATCACCGGCGGCTTCACGGAGATGTATGCGCTGGTCTGCGCCAACTGCGGTTACACAATGTTCTACGCCAAAGACCCCAGCCACATCCATCCGAGGAAATAGCGTCGCGTATAGAACCGCATGAGGCATTGACCCCAAAACAAGAGAAACAGCGCCTCGCTCATTACCAGTATTTCGCCAGCTATCTGTGAACTGGCTCACAGCATGGACGAATGGGTCAGCCGTAGGATAGAGCGGCGATCAGCAGCGTAGAGGGCGAAAATACGACCGCATGGCGCATTAAAGCGTATCGCCCTGTGTCGTTTGCGAGAAATGGCGGGAGTGAGAAGCCGATGAGGAAACGCGATGCGCGACGTAGCGCAACGATAACACTATGCTGCGCCGCGATGGTCCTGCTGGTGGCGCTGGCCGGCTGTGGCACCAGCGCGCAGACCCCAGCGACGCCGGCGCAATCAGCCACCACGTTGGCGACGGTGACACCAACATCCTCACCAACGGTAGCCGCAACTGCCAGCCCTACTCAGAGCGCGCCAACGACGACCACCTTCACCTGCGCCACAACAGTGAGTGGCTCACTGAAGACCTTCACGGATAGCCAAACGCACTTCAGCTTCAGTTATCCCGCCGCCTGGACCGAGAACCAGTGCCAGCGCATTGTCGCTGCCGATGGCACGGAGAGAATCTTCATCGGCAATTTGTTCAGCGTCGGTGTCATGCCGCGTTCCGGACAGACTATCCAGCAATGGGTTAGCGCACAGACCGACCAATACGAAGTGGTGACGCTGGGAACGCTGAGCGTTCCGCAGGCGCAGGCGGCGGTCAGCGTGTCAACGCAGCCAGCGGCCACGCCCAACCCCAATAAGCCGTTTGATGCTGAACCATTCGCGCAGACGATGGCGATCATCGCTGGCTCGCAGCACTTCTATGTAATCAACTATTTCATCGCACAGATGAGTATGAGTGATACCTTGCCCGGCCTCTCGCCCCAACAACTCAATCAGCAAGTGGTGACAACATTTGTCGTGCCCTAACGACAATGGACATGCTATGCACAGTTGAGGAAGTTGTAGCGCATAGAGGCAATGTTTTTCCACTTGCCGGAATGACCCGCATCCGCTATGCTAGGCTCCACGATATTTCGAACCACGCTGCTATGCGAAAGGATCGTGAGAGTCTATGGCGACGGGTTACCCCCTGCGCTTCTACGCTGATCCCCTGAAGTTGATGATTCAAGCGATTATCATGTTCGGTTGCCTCATTATCAGTTGTTTGATAATGCGTTACAATGCGTTCCCGCTAGTCCATGTCATAGGTTGGATATGTCTCATTGTTTCTGGATTTGCTACAATCATCTTTCTGCTAATGCTGTGTAGATATTTACTGCTTCGCCAACCTTGGCTTGAAATTGATGGGCAAGCATGGAGTCGGTCAAATCCGTTTGGCAGAACACTGCACATCAATTGGCAAGATATTGCATCTATAACGCTCCATTGTCAGCTAATATCACGTGACACCTACCAATATTGGATATTGCTCCAAGCCCGGTCTCCTGAGCAATTGTCTCATCAACGTTTGCGAGCCTTCAACGGGATGTTCTATCCAGTAATGCGCAATGCGACAGATATCCCGCTCAATCAGCTTTTTCTGCGTGCCACCCCTGAAAAGTGCCAACGGCTCCTCGACCGCATCGTTGCCTCCTGTGGGCACGAACTACAACTCTATGGCATCGAGGTGGAGTGCGAGATCAAGCCGCTGTGAAGCGTCGGCATGGCTAAGGCTCAGCCAATCTTGTAGGTGACGAGACCCTTAGCGACCAGCGCGCCCGAGGCGGCGCGCACAACGACATCGAGGAAGACGAGGCTGCCGCCGCGCCGCAACACCGTGGCGGTGGCCTGTATATCCTCGTTGTTGGCCGGGGCAAGATAGTCTACGGTGAGGCTGACCGTCGAGCCGCGCAAGCGTTCCACCACCGCGACGCCGGACCACGCGGCAACCATCGCGGCGGTGTCAATCAGCGAGGCGATGGCGCCGCCATGCACAACCGTGCCGATGGTGATGAGCGACTCCTTGAATGGCAGGGTGAGCGTCGCCTGATCGTGGCGCAATTCGCTGAGTTGCACGCCGAGATAGCCCACATAGGGCGAGGTCGGCAGAAACTCTCGCATGATATCGGCGCCGGTGCGCGGCGTATTGGTCTCTGGGTGGTTATCCTGCTCACTCATATCTGGCTTCCTCCTCATGGTGCTTACAAGCGTTTGCGCAGTTCTCTCGCGGTCGCTCTCTCGTCCTGATTATGTCGCATGTCTTCGGGGCAGGGCTATGGCATCTATATGTTCTCGTGCGATGGAAACTATTTGTTCTAGACAACCTGATGCCCGTATGGTATACTCCGATTCAGACAAACGGCATGCGAGAATGTGTATTTCGTAGGATTGGCACGTGTAGTGAAGGTTTTGTAGTGACGCAATTGTAGCAATATCGTACCCGTAGCAATCGTATTGATGCACTGAATTGTGCGATGGGCGCACCTGTTACCAGCAGGCACACCCATCGGCTCACCCAGGACGCTGAAATAGGCAGCGCGTAGGGCTAAATGGTAGAATAACACGCCAGGGTATATCCTGCCCAGCGTGCCATCTCCTATTTTTCCCTCCACCCACTGCCTCAGCCAGCGCCTCATCCCCCATCTTGGAGGCAGCCTTTTATGGGCAACAACCACGACGACCACGACAATACCAGCAACGAGCAGGCACAACAGCCGCCAACGGAGCCAACGACCGCTGGTGACATGAGCCTAGCGCTCATCGAAGAGCGGGCGGACCGGAGTATCCGCAGAGTATTGCATGAAGGGCAGTGGTATTTCTCGATCATTGATGTCATTGCCGTGCTAACCGATAGTCCACGCCCGCGTCTCTACTGGTCCGAGATGAAGCGACGCATTACTGATGAAGGGTTTCGTGAGTTGTACGCAAAATGTGTACAACTGAAATTACCGTCACGTGATGGAAAACACTATCGCACCGATGCCGCTGATACTGAGACGCTCTTACGCCTCATCCAATCCATTCCCTCGCCCAAAGCCGAGCCGATCAAGCAATGGCTGGCGAGGGTTGGCGCACGCGAGGTGGCAGCTATCCAAACGGCGAGGAATGCGGTGGCTGATGCGATTGATGCGATTGATGCGATTGATGCCATTGATGCCATTGATGCCTCACCCTCCCCAGCACTCTCGCCAACAACTACCAACCAACACAATACAGAAGCGCAAGGGGTGGCGCAGGCGATTGCCAGCGTTCGCGCAGCGCGTCCCGATACCGATGCGCCCTCGCTGGTGTGGGCCGACTATCATCGCTCGCTGGCGGCGCTCTACGAACGCCAGGCGTCTCTCGAAAAGCAGGTGGCGCACGTTGAGTCATATGTCTATTCCCTGGCGGCAGAGATAGACGAGCAACATCGTGAGCTATGGGACATGCAGGGGCGCGTCGAGTCGTTGGAGGAAGGACAACGCCTGCTCCCCGAACTCTTAGAGCGACTAGGGCCGCAGACCCTCACTCCGGCGCATCAGGCGGAAGTGCGGCGGCTGACGCTGGAACTGCAAGACCTCACCGGCATGCAGTTCAACATGATTTATGGCGACTTGAAAGCGGCGTTCCATGTCGCCGTGTACCGTGATATTCCCGAAGCACGCTGGGATGAGGTAGCGCAGTGGTTTGCCGTGCGGCTGAGCGCCGCACGAAAGAATCGCCAACAACGGGGCGAGCGCAATCAGCAAAACTAGCACTGATCGCCGATAGTAAGACGTAGATTGCCGGTAGGGCAGGTATTCCTACCTGCCAGGCGCCCATACAAACGCAGACAAGAATGTCTACGCCACCCATACAGGCTGTTGTGGACCAGCGATACAATCACACCGCCAGCCCGAACCAGTCGCGCAGTCCCTCGCGGCCCGCGTCGGTGAGGCGCGCGGCGCGACTGCTGGGCGCACGGATAATCCAGGAACGTGCGAAGAGTTGATGGGTCAGCGCGACGGCCAGCGGTCCAGCGACATGGCGGCGGCGTTCGCTCCAATCAATGTGATGCGGCACAATCTGCGGCAGCGTCCGGCGTCCCGCGACCTGCACGCCAAAAGCCGCGAATCGTTCGTAACCCGTCTCGCTCAGCAGATAGCCTTCATTCTGTGCGATGAGATAACCCTGGTCTTCCAACGCCTGGGTCAGCGCGACACCCACCGCGCCAGCGAGATGCTGATAGCAGGTGCGCGCATAGCGGATAGCTGCGGCGGTTTCGGACTGGCGCAGGCTGCGCACTGGCGTGGACGGCGCAACCATCGCCAGCGCCTCGATGGCATCCGCCATTTCCGGACTGATGAGACGAAAGTAGCGGTGTCGCCCCCAGGTCTCGACGGCGACGAAGCCGCTGTTGACCAGCTTCGCCAGGTGCGCGCTGGCCGTTGAAGGCGCAATCCGCGCCCGCCGCGCCAGTTCCCCGGCAGGCAACGTGCGGCCATCCGCCAGCGCCAGCAGCATCTCCGCACGCGCCGGGTCCGCCAGCAGCGCGGCAACGGCAGCGATATTGGCGTCACCGGCGATGGCCTGGCGCGCAGTCTGCACTGCTAGGTTGGAACCGCAATTTCCACTTTGCCTTTCTCTTTCTCGCAAAACGTCCAATGCTTCCATCGCATATACCACTTTCGTGTCCACTATACTTTCAGGTTCACCGCGACGCCGGGTTCGAGCAGTTGCAGACGAGACGAGAGACCAACGACGGCGAAGGCTTTAGCGATATCGGTCTGGCTCTCGGTGAAATGCGCCCAGCCCTCATGATGCAGCGGCACAATCGTGGCATGCGGAAAGGCGCTGGCCGTCTCGATGACCTCGTTCGTATCCATCGTCAGGTGAATCGGGCCGCGTGTGCGCGCCGCGCCAGCATACGCCAGTACGGCGGTGACGTTGAAGCGCCGCGCCACCTCCGCCACGCCGCTATACCAGACGGTATCGCCGGTGATATAGATGGCATGGTCCGGCTGATCTTCTAGCGCCAGCACAAAGCCAACGACCTCGCCGGTGATCGGCTCGATGCCCGCCGGGCCGTGCCGCGCGGGCGTGGCTGTCACCTGCATCTGGCGATTGCCCGGCACGGCAATGTTGGTGGTTTGCCACGGAACAAGACCTTCCACATGCCCGCCAAGCCGCCCGGCGCCGGAACTGGTGGTGATGACCCGTTTGGCGTGGGCGAGCAGCGCGCGGCCTGCATCGTCGAGATTGTCGGCGTGCTGATCATGGCTGAGCAGCACCACATCTATCGGCGGCAGCGCCTCCGCCGCAATCGCCGGCCCCCTCACCTTCGTCAGCGTGACTGACCCTGATTGATATGCGCCGGGAGGGCTAAACGTCGGGTCGGTCAGCAGCCGCAAGCCACCAAATTCCAGCAACGCGGTCGGTCCGCCGATCAACGTGATGGTCAACAGAGTATCAGCCATGTGTTGCGCCTCTCTTCCTCTCAGTATAGTGCAGTCTCATTTCGCCCTCTGGCGAAATATCATAGGACTTTATCCGGCATATCCGGCGCGCTTATACTTCGGCTCATTCGAGATACCCTGCCATCTGAGTCATTTTGCCATACCTTCGCGCCAGGCATAGACGGCGGCCTGCGTGCGGTCAGCCAGATGCAGCTTGCTCAGGATATTACTCACGTGACGTTTGACCGTATGCTCGCTAATGACAAGAGTTTCCGCAATATCGGTGTTAGAGCGGCCAGCCGCAATCAGCCGCAGCACTTCCAGTTCGCGCTCACTCAACGCCGAGGGCGCAGGTTCACCCGTCTGTTGTGGCGCGGCGCGTAGTTCCTGCATCACCCGCGCCGCCACCTGCGGGTTCATCACCGCCTCGCCACGCGCCGCTTTGCGCACAGCATCAGCCAGCTCTGCCGTGCCAACATCCTTCAGGAGATAGGAGGTGGCCCCGGCCTGGATTGCCGGGAAGATATGTTCATTCTCGTGATAGGACGTGAGGATGATGACCTGGCTGCGCGGACTGATTTGTTTGAGGCGGCGCGTGGTTTCCACGCCGTCCATCCCTGGCATGATGAGGTCCATCAGCACGACATCTGGCGCTTGCTCTGCCGCCAGCCGCAGCGCCTCCTCGCCGGAGCCAGCTTCGCCCACCACCGCAAGGTCCGGCTGTTTGGCAAGAAACGTCTGGATGCCCAAACGCACCACCTGGTGGTCATCCACAATCAGAACGGTGATCGGCTGTGTCATCTGCACGCGCTCCTCTCGATCAACTCTATCAGGGCTGGCTAGCCCGGCTAATCCATCAGGTCTATCATATCGCGGGCCACCTGGTAAAGTCACATTCTACGCCTCATCAACTCCGAATTTATCGCAACCGCGAGAGATAATCGTCTCAAGTAGACAATCATCTACGCCGTGTGCTATTTTATGAGAAGCATGGGGCGGTGGCAGGTGGGATCGTTCAATTGTGAGATCACTCTCCTGAATACTCATACCCCACTATCGCTGCGACTTCTCTCTACGACGATACGCTGGTAGCTGCTCAGGCAGTATTGTTGCGCTCATTTATTATGCAATATCACGTCTGGGATGATGGGTGGTAGGCTGGTCGCCAGCCCTTCTTTTGGCCAGAACAGGGGACCAGTAAGGGGAGGGGCTACATGCAACAATTCCAGCATCCTCAGAACACTCACCGCTCTCAACCATCTCTACAGTTGCCATCAGTGCCACCGCCGGGAGGGCAAATTTCACCACCTGAAAACTTCCGTCATCGGGGCGGCGCTCTTCGTCAGTTGGCAGGCTGGTGGCTTGGAATCGCCAGCCTCACCGGGCATATAGCAGAGAACACGCTGGCGCAGCGCGAACTGCTGCGGCGCAGCCGTCTCGTTGCCTGGTTGATCGTTGGCCTGTTCATGGTCGTGCTGGTTCTCATCCCACTTGCCATTACCGATCAGCGTGCGCAGATGACGCTGCTGCTTTTTACCGCTGGTTTGTTGGTAGCCGTGTGGTTGAATCGCACGGGACGTGTCACGGGGGCAGGCATCCTCCTGGTGGCCCTGGTGAGCGGCGCACTGCTGGAAGCCAACCTTGCCAGCCCCATCGGGCTGACATTGGGCGAGTTGCCTAACTTTGATGCCTATGTCGTCTCGGTCGTGCTTGCCGCAACGGTATTGCCACGGTGGACGACATTTGTTGTCGCGCTCATCAACACCATCCTGATAGGCGGCAACTATCTCTTGCAGCCGCATAATGCTAATCTGCAACACGATGCGTTGCTCTACCCCAGCGTCCAGGCGCAGACGGTTTCACTGCTGGCGCGTCCCATCGCCCTGCAATTCATTCTGGCGGTTGTGGCGTTTCTCTGGGCAAGGAGCATGGACCGGGCGCTGCATCGCGCCGACCGCGCCGAAGAGTTGACACAGCTTCAGCAGCGCGAACTGGCGCGCAATCAGGCGTTGGAAGATGGCGTTCGCATGCTCCTCACCATCCATGTGGCGCTGGCGAACGGTAATTTTGCTGTGCGCGTGCCGGAGATGAGCGATCCTATGCTCTGGCGGGTCGGCATGAGTCTCAACATGTTGATTCGCCGCTTGCAGGCGTTTGCGCAGCAACCACTGACACCAGATCAGGCAGCATATGTAGCCTACAATGAGCAAATGGTCGTCAAAATGACGCAAGAGGCTGAGCAACTGGTGGCGGCGCTCCAGCGGCTTCTTGCAGGGCAGGCGCCCTCCTGGCCGGAACCAGGCGGCACTCCATTGGATGCCATCACCATGCTCATGCAGGAACTCGTGCGCACATACGGGCTGTATGGCCTACCGCGAGGCCAGGAGAGACGCGATACGCCACGAGATAACACGAACTGGTTGCGTTGATGATGACGATACCAGCTATTCGCCGGCCAGTGGAGCCGTTGCCGCAGAGGGTGTCGTTGCCGCTGGCGGCGTTGCTGCCGCTGATGGCGTAACCAATGGCAGGCTCGCCTCCACGCGCGTCCCCTCCGGCGCGCTGAAGACGAAGAGCGTACCGCCCAGCCGCTCGATGCGCTCGCGCATACTGCGCAGGCCCAGCCCCTGCCCGTTGGCCAGCGCGATGTTAAAGCCGTGCCCGTTATCCTGGATGCAGAGCGCCAGCCGGTCCTGCTCGCGTTCTGCGCGGAAGGAGACCTGTGTTGCGCCGCTGTGCCGCGCGATATTGGCAAGCGCCTCCTGCGCCGTGCGGTACACCTCTTCCTCCGCCAGCGGCGCCAGCGCCAGCCCATCGGATATCTGCGCCTCGACAGCGATGCCGGTGCGACGCGACCAATCGCCACAGAGTTCCCGCAGCGCCGCGCTCAACCCTTTGCCGGCCATCGCCACCGGGCGCAACTCATGAATCAACGCTGTCAACTCCTGCTGGGCATTGCTGGAAATCCGCTCGGCTTCGGCAAGGATACGCTGCGCTTCAGGGTTGCCCGTCACCTCCAACTGTGCGCTGCCCACGAGCATTGTCACCGCGAAGATTTGTTGCTTGACGGAATCGTGCAGGTCGCGCGCCAGCCGGTTGCGCTCCTCGATCACCGCCAGTTGTTGCCGGTCTTGCAGCAACGTCTGGAGTTGCTCGGCCATGCGATTGAGGTCACGCGCCAACTGCCCAAGCTCATCGCTCGATGGGTCGCGCGCTTCAATGGCAAAATCGCCCTTGCTCCAGGCATCCGCAGCCACGGTCAGCCTGCGCAGGCGTCGCGTAAACCCGCGCGCCATCAGCAGCCCGATCAATGCGCCAAGCACGCTGGCGATCAGCGAGAACAGGATAATGCTATAGGCAAGGCCGCGTAGACCGGACGCCGCCGTCATCTGCTGGAGCGCGGGCAAATCTGCGCCGATGACAAGCGCGCCATGTGTCACCCCGGCGGTATCTTTGATCGGCGCAGCGGCCACCGCGCGCCCATCTGGCAATGTCTGCGCCAGCAGCGCCGGATTCGTCTGGCCGGCTAGCGCAGCGGCGATGACGCCATGTGTCGCCGATAGCGCCTGTAATCCAGAGAGATTGCCAACGCCTGTAACAGTTGGCGCGAGGGTGGCGAGCAACTGGCCGTTTTCAGCGAAGACGAAGAGGATGGCGTTCTTGCCGGGAATCACTACGAACGAGCTTTCCTGATCCACTGCCACGCCGGAGGCATAGGTCGCCACGGTATCCTGTGGCGCATGGAGCCATCCCGCGAGACCGGCAAGGTCCGGCGGCGTCCGGCTGATATACGGCGCGACCAGCGGCGCCTGCTTTTCCAACCCTTGCGCCAGCGGCGCGGCATGGAGCGGTGGTGGATTGCGCAGCGCGTTGAGGCTGGGGATACCGACGAACGTGCCAGCCAGGATAAACAGCGCAGCGAACGCCGTTACGAAGTACGAGAAGGTAAGCCGCCAGCGCAGCGTGCCAAAGCGCGCGCCTGCGCGACGAACCAGGCGGCTGATATAGCTCTTGTAGCTCATCTGGTTCATACTGCGCTCCCTTCTCTTTCGTTTTGCCAATGCGGCTGGTTGAACGTCGCGCGGTGTATAGCTGTTGTCTGTAATTTGTCTTTCCTGCCGGTACTCTATCACGAAACCTCACCCCGGCCTACGGCCACCCCTCTCCCAGAGGAGAGGGGGATGGGGTGAGGTCTATTCATATCGCAACACGTTCAGCGGGCGCACGCGGGTCGCTTTCCACGCCACCAGTCCGGCGACGAGCATGCAAACCGCAGCAGTGCCAACCACCACGACCAGGATCAGCGCCAGGTTTGTGCCCAGGGTGACATGGAAGGCGGTGCTGGCAAGGATACCCGCCACCAGCGCGGCCAGTAGCATTGCCAGCACTGCGCCGACGAAGCCAATGGACCCGTTCTCGATCAGCACCTCGCTCAGAATGCCACTGCTGGTGTAGCCTACTGATTTGAGGATACCCAGTTCACGGCGGCGCTCTAGCAGCGCCAGCGCCACCGCATTGGCGATGATGATGAGGCCGGCCAGCAGCGCCAGTGAGGCCACCGCCGTCATCATCGTCACCAGATTGTTGAGCAATCCCAGGTAGAAGTTCAATTCTTGCGCCAGGCTGATGACCTGCACCGACGGCACCGCCTGCTGAATGGTTTGCAGCGCCTTATCCGCCTGGCCGGGAGCGAGAATCAGACTGTAGACATAGACCGGGTGCCCAAAGGTCAGGCTGTTCACCAGGCTGATATCGCCCTGGATGGGATGCGCCAGCGCGCCAAAGGTCGTGGCGCTCTGGAAGAAGCCAACGATGGTGAGTGTGACGGTTGGCTGGCCTGTTGCGCCCGCGAGTGTCAGCGTATCGCCTAGCTTGAGATTGAAGGGCGCCTGCGCGAAGTCTTGCGCCACGATGACATTGTTCGTGCCAGCGTCCTGTGCTGTCAGGTTGCGCCCGATCTGGCTGTCCTGGTTGCCTTTGACGAGCGGCTCCGTGGGGAGTTGCCCCTGCGCCAGATTGTTTCCGGCGACGCCAGATAGGTCAGTGATGGCCGTCTGCCGCTGTGTTGCGTTGAGACCACTCAAGAACTGCGCAATGGGTACACCGTTGACCGCCTGCGGCTGGGTGATCGCCAGCGCCGTCACGCTTTCTTTTTTGACGCCGGAAATCCTGGCCAGTTCGGCGTCTACAGCTGCCTTATCGGCGCTGCTGGCGTTGATAAAGGTATTGTAGCCGCCGGTGTAGTTGGCGGCGGTGGCCGAGATACCAGTTTCGAGGTTCTGGCCGAGCGTCAGAATCAGGCCAATGGCAAAGACGCCGACGAAGAGCGCCACCAGCGTCGTCGCGCTGCGCGCTTTCTTGCGCCCGATGTTGCGTAGCGCCATCCTGACATTAGATTTGGCGCTGGGTGGCAGCAGCACCACCAGCACACCGATCAATGTCACCGTCAGGAAGAGGATGCCAAAGGCCGGTATCACCATGATGAAGAGAAGCGAGAGCGCCAGCGCCACCACCTCAACTAGAATGTACTGCCAGATGAAATGGTCCAGTACCGGCAATCTACCGATGATGAGCGCCACCAGCGTGAAGCCCAGCGTCAGCAGCAGCAGGAAAAGGCCACCGCCAACCACGACACCCAGCGAGACCACAACGTTTTGCACGATACTCAGCGCGAGGACGAAGAAGAGCGCCACCAGCACCGCGCCCAGCGCCAGCGAGAAGCCAATACCGCTGCGGCTATGCTCGCCCAGCCCGCGCAGCACGGAGACGGGGCGAATCTGGCTGGCCTGTGCGATTGGCAGCAGGCCGAAGATCAGCGCGGTGAAGAAACCTATCGCCACGCCGGAGAGAACCGTCAGCGGGTCAATCGTCACCGGCAGGGTTAGCGTCAAGACATTCTCCATCAGCCCTTTGACCAGAAAGCTCACGCCGATGCCGACGGCGGCGCCAACAATGCCGCCGAGCAGACCCAGCACGCCAGCCTCGACACCAAAGAGCAGCACCAGATCGCCGCGCCGGTAGCCAGCGGTTTTGAGCATGGCAATCTCGGTCTGGCGGCGGCGCAGCACCACCTGCATCGTATTGACGATGCCGATGCCACCGATCAAGAGCGCCAGCAGTCCGGCCACCTGCAAGAAGTAGCGAATGGATTGCACGCTCTGCTGGCTCTGCTGCAACGTGTCTTTGGTCGTCGTGACGCTCACCAGTGGCAGCGCCTTCAGGATATCCTGCTTGGCAGTGGCGGCGTTGGCGTCGCTATGCCCCGGCACATCAGCATAGACCGCCTGGTAGCCCAGCGGCGCTGGATTGGTCGTTGGCAACGCCGCGAAGCCGTTGAACGCCATCAGCATGGTGTCGCCGGAGAAAAGCGGCGTGTTGTTGATCTCACCGGCGATGGTGGCCGTGAACGCGCGCCCAAGCGAATGCACGACGACGCTATCGCCCACCTGCACCCCCAGCGTGGTCAGCGTGTTCTCGGTGACGACGACGTTGTTGCCGGTCAGCAGCGTTGAGAGTTGCCCATCGCTGGGACTGATGAATTGGGGCGCGCCGGCCAGCGGAAACTTTGCCGGGTCAACCGCCCAGATCTGTGTGGCATGGATGGCGTTCTTGTTATCTCTGGCCTGCGCAGCGATTTTGGCGACCGCCGTGTAATTGGTCAGCACGCCCTGGGTGGTAAGCTGGCTAAAGGTTGCCAGGTTCGTGGCAGGAATCTCGCTGGTGGCGTTGAAGACAGCGAGGTCGCCGCCATTGGCCGCGCGAACATTAGCGGTCAGCGCGCTATTGATACTGTTGCCGACGAGTTGCAACGCGACAATCGCCATCACGCCGACGGCGATACAGAAGATCGCCAGCAGCGTGCGCTGGCCGCCACGCGCCAGCGAGCGCGTCGCATAGCTCCAATACATACGGGTCTTCATGGCTATTGCTCCTTCCGAAGCTCACAGATGTGCAGGATGTGCAGGAAAGCGGATAATCTGAAAGGCGTTTGATGATGTCTGATTCACGATTGTTCGCCGTTGCCATCGTTAGCCACCAGGCCGTCCACGATGCGAATGGAGCGGTCAGCGGAGGAGGCGACGTTAGGGTCATGGGTGGCGATCACAAACGTCGTGCCGGTCGCCTGGCGTAGATCGCGAATCATCTGCAACACATTGTCGCCGTTCTTCTTGTCCAGATTCCCGGTCGGTTCATCCATGATGACAATGGCTGGGTTGGTGGCCAGCGCCCGCGCCACCGCCACCCGCTGCTGCTCCCCACCGCTCATCTGGTTGGGTTTGTTGCCCAGCCGGTGGCCCAAGCCCACCAGCGTCAACAGGTCTTTGGCCCGCTCTGAGGGTTTCCCGGGATGCTTGCCGACATAGAGCGGCACTTCGACATTCTCCTGGGCAGTCAGCGTGGGGATGAGGTTGAAGGCTTGAAAGACCATGCCGATCTTCTGGTTCCTGACGGCAGCAAGTTTCCCCTCGCTCATGCGGGTGATGTCCACCCCATCCACGAAGACTTGACCGCTGGTGGGATTATCCAATCCGGCGATGATGCCGAGCAGGGTAGATTTGCCGGACCCCGACGGACCGACGATGGCGACGAATGCGCCATGCTCGATGCGCAGGCTGATGCCTTTGAGGATGTCAATGCGCTCGCGGCCCAGCGGCAGCGATTTGCGAATGTCTATCGCTTCCAACGCGGCGGTATGGGTGATTGTTGCGGCGGCGCCAGTGGTGTTCTGCTCTGTGCGCGATTCTTTGGTGTCCATGATGCGGTTCCCTTTCTTATGCCTATCACTTGTCATCACTCTCGTCGTCATGCGGGAAATCAGGATGCCAGGCGTCATTTCAGCACGTTGTGGTGCAGTGCAATGCTGTGCGGTGACGCTGATACAAGAATGCCCTGGAAGCGGGGAAAAGGCATCGCCCTGGGGAACCATCGCAATGATACTGGAGTGCTATTCCTGGGAGGGTGGATCGCTGCTGTCACATCTCCTCATGTCTGGCCCTCATTTCGGGCAATGGCGAAACGTCCATCTCCTATACTTCTCTTTATCTAGCGATGGCTGCTGCAACTGGCTCGTGAGGACGAGTGTTGTCTGTTTGGGGGCATTTGATACACAGCGGCCTCCAACATGAGAGGGGATGGATCTTTCGCATGACCTCTATTTCAACCAGATCAACCGAACATAAGACGAACCGTACAGAGTCAACGCCGGTCAGCGGGGTCGCCTCGTTCGTCGCGCTTATCGCCATTTGTCTGGGCTTCTTCATGGTGATCCTGGATACCACCATCGTCAATGTGGCGCTGCCCGCCATCCGCCAGCAATTTGCGACGAACACCACCGGCCAGCAATGGATCGTGGACGGCTACACCTTGTTCTTCGCGGCGCTGCTGCTGACGGCGGGCGCGCTCAGCGAGCAACTGGGCGCCAGACGGGTCTTTCTGGCGGGATTGGTGCTGTTTACGCTGGCCTCGGCGCTCTGTGGCGCGGCGCCTGTGCTCTGGCTGCTGCAACTGACGCGGCTGATCCAGGGCATCGGAGCGGCGCTACTCGTTCCTGGCTCGCTGACGTTGCTCTCGCAGACCTTCCCCGAAGCGAAGGCGCAGGCCAGGGCTATCGGTCTCTGGGGTGGCATGGGTGGCATCGCCGCCAGCGTCGGGCCGGTCGCCGGGGGACTGCTGGTAGACACGCTTGGCTGGCGTAGCATCTTCTTCGTCAACGTGCCGGTCGGCATCATTGCTTTCGCGCTGACCTTGCGCGCGGTGCCCGCGTTCGTGCGCCTGCGTGGCGCCAACGGCGAGGCGCGGCGGCTCGATCTTCCTGGTCAACTGCTGGGCATGGCGACGCTGGCGCTCTTCACACTCGCCTGCATCCAGGGCAACCAGTGGAGCTGGGGATCGCCAGCGATTCTGGGGGCGCTGGCCGGTGGTGTTGCCGCGCTCTGCAGCTTCCTCCTCTGGGAACGCCACACCAGCACACCGATGCTGCCGCTGCGGCTCTTTGGGTCGCCAACGTTCTCAACTGGCAATACAGTCGGCTTTCTCATCAACTTCGGCTTTTACGGGCAGTTGTTCATCATCAACCTGTATTTTCAGCAGCTTCGCGGCTATTCCGCGCTGCTGACGGGTCTGGCGCTGCTGCCAGAGACGGGCATGGTACTGATCGGCGCGGCACTCTCCGGGCGCGTGGCGGCGCAAGTGGGGCCACGCATCCCAATGGCGATTGGTCTGGCACTGGGCGGGAGCGGTCTGCTGGCGCTGACCATCGCCGGTGCAGAGACGAACTATCTCGCGCTCTGCGTGCTGTTGCTCATAGTGGGATTTGGCATGTCGTTTACCATGCCAGCGATGACCGTCGCGGTGATGTCCTCTGCGCCACGCGAGCGCGCCGGCATTGCCTCCGCGCTATTGAACGCCAGCCGGCAGGTTGGCAGCGTGCTGGGGGTGGCGGCGCTGGGCGCGTTCGTCGGCCAGCAGGCGAGCTTCGTCTCTGGCATGCGCATGGCAATGCTCGGCGCGGGCGCGGCGTTCCTCATCGGCTGCGCGCTGACCCTACGCTTCGTCCGGCACGCCTGATGTATCTGATGTGTCTGAGGTGTCTGATACGGCTGATCTTGCGTTATCTTGGTTAGCGCGGTTTCCGCATTCCGGCATAGAACATGCGATAGCGGGAATGGTTGGTACGGCATATGCTGGCGTATCACAAATGAGCGGGGCCGAACTGGACAGTGCAACGACGTTGCAGACAGATTGCAAACACAAAGCAGACGCAAAACAGACACGATGATGAAGGAGGGGTGCGCGGGCATGAATACAGCGGGAACGAGTGGTACACACGACACCGACATGCACGATATGTCCAACACAAACACCATGAACACAGACGCCGAAAGACCCGAAACCAATGCGGCACGGCAAATGGGCAAAGCCGAGACAACCGAAACACCGGCCTCCGGAACCGGGAAGATGGGGAACGCCACCGGCGAACGGGCTGGCACGGCGCGCGCCACGTATGAAAACCCTGAAGATTACGAAGGCTACGAGGGCGATGAGTCCGGTGTGGATGACGAAGAGCTGGAAGCTGTGATGGTTGAGGTGCTGACGCAAGATTCCGGCGAAGGCCTCGCCAGCGATGAGATGCGCCCGGCTGGCTTCCGCTGGTGGTATGTGCCGGCGATTGCGCTGCCGGTGGCTGCCGGCGCGGCAACCGCCACTGTGCTCATTCTGCGCCAGCGCCGCAAGAGCCAGATACAGGCCGCAATCGCACAGACACGTGACTGGCTGGATACACTGCGGCTGCGCCAGGCGATGAACCAGGCGGGCGATTGGTGGCAGCAGGGGACGCAGTGGGCACAACAGACGGCGCAGACGCTCCCGAAGCAGTTGACGAGATTCCAGGGGCAGACGCAAAAACAACTGCGGCAGACGCAGAAGCAAATGAAGAAGCAGGCGCCGCCGCCCTCTACCCTGCGGGACCGCGCGCTCGACCAGTTCACTACACTGCGCCAGCAGATGCCTGATATGATCTCCACCTGGCGCGACCGCGCGCTGACGACCGCCCAGCCAGTGATGGACGCTGCTCGCATGCGTGCGCTGGCGACCAGGGATAGCGCGAGCCAGACGTTGAGCGACGCTGGTGATCGTGTCAACAGCACCATCAGCCATACGCTGGCCTTCGGGCTGGGCGCGCTAGTTGCGGCGACCGGCACCTACATCGGCCTCTGGCGGCAACGCATGGCGCAGGAAGAGCGTGAGCAGACTACCGGCGCTAATTCGCGCCAGATGCACGAGGAGCCAATTCTCTAGCCTGCCTGGCGACATGAACAGCAGCAAGCAAATGATGCGGACGGAATACCTACTCCGTCCGCATCATCGTGTGCTATGGCACTATTACTCAATGCTGGCGATGCACACAATACCCCTATCCAACCGCGTTGCTATCTGCTAGAATGGTTTTTGCAAGGTGGTTGCTCAGGTCTCTTCGCAAAGGGGTCGTCTCATGTCGTCGGATGGCGCAGATGAGTGGTTAGCGGCTATCGAGCGGCTCGAACGCTCTCAGCTCGATATGCTTGTTCCAGAAAACTACCAACTCCGGCGCATCCTGAACGAGTGCGCTGGCCCTTTCGTGCGCATACGGGGACTTGAAGACTTCTGGGGCGCCCACCTCGCCTTCGATTTCGCTCAGTACATCACCGATCTATTGGTCGGCGCGCATGGCCAGGAATCCGCCACGCTGGCGTTTCTCATCGCCGGCACGCCACAGGAACTTGCAGTCTATCTCTCGCTCGGTAGCGAAACCACCACGCGGGCGCTGCTGACTGGCGCGCTCCCCGGCATCCGTCTCGAATCGCTGCCAACTGCCCGGCTGGCACAACAGTTGAAGCCACATCTCCAGGCGAAAGGCGTGGTCTCCGGCATTCCCAGCCGCACCGCCTCCGCCGCGCCATTGGAGCAGATCATACGCGGGATGCAAGGGAAAACCTGGTGCTATATTGTTCAGGCCACACCGGTGGAGCGGGAACAGGTAGCTGGTGAGCGATTGGCGACGATTGACCTGCTGGCGCGCGTTTCCTCGCAGGCGCATGTGCAGGTGCATGCCAGCGAGATACTGAGTAACGAATGGCGCAATCTCCAGCACAGCGCCGCCAGAAAAAAGTTGTCGGGCCTGGCACGCGAGAGCGGCAGCAACACCAGATCGCTGACCCGCATCATCGCCAACTACCGGGCGCAATATCTCGCCTGGCTGTTACAGCAGCAACTCGCCAGGCTAGACCTGGCGCTGGCCTCCGGGCAGTGGCTCACCAAGATCTATTTCGGCGCGAGTACGCCGGAGGAGGCGAAGGGGCTTGGCGCATTGCTGGCGGGAACGTTTGGCGGCGCCGGGTCTCGTCCGGACCCATTGCGCATGTTCCACTGCCGGAATACCAGCAAAAACGACAAGAACAGAGAGAACAGAGAGAACATCGCACCCATTTCCCAGTTCAGCACGCCGCTGGCATCCGGCGAACTGGCGCTGCTCATGCAATTGCCACGCGAAGAAGCGCCCGGCTACGCTATTCATGACTATGTGCGCTTCGACAGCGATTTTTCGCCTACGGACCCAGTTCCCGAACGGCGGAGCAAGAAATCACAACAGCCGCAACAGCCGCAGCGCATCGCGCTCGGCGCCATTCAGCAGGGCGGGCGCGACAGCCCGAATAGCTATTGCATCACGCTGGACGACCTGACCAAGCATGTGCTGGTGGCGGGCGTCACCGGCAGCGGCAAGACGACCACCATCATGGGTCTGCTGGATCGCGCCATTGCAGCAAACAGATCATTCCTGGTGATCGAGCCAACCAAGACGGAGTACCGCGCGCTTTATCCGGAATTGGCGGAGCGGGGAGGATCAATGGGGCTGCGCATCTTTACGCTAGGCAACGAAAGGGTCGCGCCGTTCCGCCTCAATCCCTTCGAGTTCGAGACCGACGATCACCCGGAACACAGCGCGCTCCTGGCACATATAGACTTCCTCAAAGCTGTCTTCAATACCGCCTTCATCCTCTATGCGCCGATGCCCTATGTGCTGGAGGTGGCGCTGACAGAAATTTACGAAGACAAAGGCTGGAACCTGTCTGACGGGAAAAACTACCGGCTGCTGGATTGGTCTCAGCGCCATCGGTATCCCATCTTCCCCACACTGGGCGACCTCTACCGCAAGGTGGATGTCATCATGGACCGGCTCAAATATAGTGGAGATGTCAATAACAATGTGCGCGCCGCCTTGAAAGCGCGCATCGGCTCGATGCGAGTGGGCACAAAAGGATTGCAACTGGATACCGTGCGCGGCATTACCATGCGAGATCTGCTGTCAGCGCCAGCAGTGTTGGAACTGGAAAACATTGGCAACGACGACGAAAAGACCTTCCTGATGGGTATTGTCTTGTCGCGCGTCTATGAATATCGCCGTTTGCAGATGAAGCAGGAGACGATTCCCGTCGGGCTTCAGCATGTGCTGGTCTTTGAGGAGGCGCATCGCTTACTTCAGAACACCAATACACAGGTCCATGTCGAATCGTCGAATCTGCGGGCGCAGGCTATCGAAGTCTTCACCAATATGCTCTCGGAGATGCGCGCGTATGGCCAGGGCGTACTGGTGGCAGAGCAAATCCCCAGCAAGATCACCACGGATGTCCTCAAGAACAGCAACCTCAAAATCGTGCATCGCCTGACGGCGCGGGATGACCGCGAGAGCCTGGGGCAGACGATGAATCTGTCGAGCGCACAGACAACACACCTCAGCACGCTCGCGCCGGGCATGGCCTCGATCTACGCCGAAGGCGACGATCACGCCTATCTGGTCCGCGTGACGAATTATAAAGAGCGCCTGACGACGCTGAGCGACGAACAATTGAGCCGGTTGAGCGCCAGTTATGCCTCGGTGGCGCCCTATCAGGTGGTCCAGGATTTCGCGGAGTTCGGCATTCCCAGCGCGTCATTTGGCGGGCCGGACGCTGCGCTTCTTCAGGCCGCTTATAAGCTTCTGGATGCCGAACGCAGCCGGCAACTGTGGGGCACCATTGTGCTCCGCACGCTCTACAACCGGACCAAGCTGCTCGATCTACTGACGAACTGGATGGCGCGCCACATCGAAGAGGAATTTCCGCAGCTTTCCTACATCCACCGCCAGGATGAGTTGTTACGGCTGGTAATTGTGCTGGGTTGCGCAGAAACGCTCCAGGCGCGGGGAGCATCCGCAGGCTGGCCGTATCCGCTGGTGGATATCATGCGTCGCCGCCTGACGTTCGGCTTGCTGAAGCTGCTCGATAGTGGCAACTATGCCCAGGCGGAAGCCGATCTCGTAGCCTTCGCGCACTTGTATCAGAAACATCTGCGCCGCCAGCGCGGGCCATACGCTGGCTGCGTCCACTGTCAGGAGAAGTGTCTGTATCGCTGGGATGCACAGCAGGCGGTAAATGCAAAAGACCGGAGATGGATTGTTGATGATCTTCGCAGCGCGAGTTATAAGCGCCCAGAAGACCGTTACGATGCCATTCTCAAAGCGATAACAGATGGTATGGCACGGCTCTGGCTAGCCAGCCCAAACGGTCAGACGAAAGAAGCGGTGAGTATAGGCTACTGCGCGGCACTTCAGGTCACGGCGCAGGCCGGTTTTGTGGAATATGAACAGGGATTGGTTGGCGATGGGCTAACACAAGCGATTGCACGGATGCGCGAACAGAAGACACAGACGCAGCCTCAGCAGGTGTCTCAGTTGTCTATGGCCACGATCCACAGCCGGACGGATGGCAGCCAACAGCAGGGAGATGCACCCCCAAAATAGCCAGGATCAGGGGCAATAGCGCCAGCAACAAAATGACAATCATCACGAATTTGCCTAGCGGGTGGCCGACATTGATTGTCCAACCCAGGCCATAGCGTTTGGGAACGAACGCATCAGGGTCATCGGGATTGTTGTAGAAGATGCCGCCATACCAGTAGCGATCATCGTCGCGGTAGATCGGGCCGGTGTTCTGACTCTCATCAGCGGAGGCGCCGGATTGTTTCCGCGAGCGCGACGTTGGCAAGAATAGGGTCAAGAGGAAAAGCAGCAGTCCGCAGGTTATCACAAAGGCGACTATGTTCACAGTATAGCTCTCTTTGGCGCAGAGTATTGTCGAGCGAAGGAATGCTATCGAAAATAGTACGTATCACGCTGAGAAATGTTCTCACCTCATCATTTTCAACGATCCAGTCAGCCTCTCCCAGCGCGACTTGTCCACGATTCGGAGACTTATCCACAGGTGATGTGGATAAGTGAAAATGAGCGAATAAATGGCGCTGGAACGGATATCGCGGGTGAGGCGGATAGCTCCACAAGGGCGCAATATAATCGCATCTCACAAGTGGATAAATGGCCCAAAAGTGTGGATAAGCGTCTCGTATTGTGGAAAGAAGCGCATCCATAATATGTCGTTTGCATATTGTTAGCACACCCTTAGCCTCCTTTTGATCTCCGCTTTACATGATTATCATCGCGCTTTCATCTTCCAGACATCCACCGCAAATGTGGATAACCCTGTGGATAAGTGGTGCAGATTGTGTATAAGTGGCTTTGCACAATTATTACCGGCTTTGCACAATTATTACCTATAGTCACGGCTGAGCCATCGCTTGCACAAAAATGGCGTAGGCTGCACAAAAATGGAGCGCGCGCGGTGATAAGTAGATAACCGCTAATCTATTGTTATATAGTCGCCTCTCTGAAAATCGGGCTATTATGAACTACGATGGGGCTTTGGACGCGCGCCATCGCTTCTTGCTCGCCTCTGACTCAATGCCAAGCGTGTCAAGTTGAGCCAATGCTGCGGCGCGCTCGCGCGTAACCTGCCGTTCCGCCTCCCATGCTGCCAGCAATCCACCACCAATACGTTTGCGCTCTGCATCAGGCAACCAGGGCAGTTCTACGATACCCACTTCAGGCCAAGAAGTCGTGTAGCGTCCAGAGCCGGGTGAGAGCGATTGCATATCGGCACGAATCTCGTGCGAACGGAGTACAGCCCATAGGTAAGCCGTGTCTTCGGGCGTGCCGCCGGAGAAGACGTAGTAACTGTCTGCGGAGACTAATCCGCCCGCTAGCTCTTCAGGTACAATACCGATAGCACCATCGGTGGCACGAATAGCAGAGAAAATTATCTGTCCCGCCTGTACGCGATACATCTTGGGTGCCTTGATCGCACGCCCTAGTTTGATACTCTCGATTTCGCACTGGCCATCGTAGGTGACTTTGAGGAGCCTAAATTCGGCATCTGGTTCTTTGGAAGGCGTAATGAACCCGCTATCTACAAGCGTGACACATTGATCGAACCGCTTGACATCAATACCGCACGCACGCCATGTCGCCGTCATACGACCCAGTTGAGGAACGCAGTTCTTCAAGTCGAGGCGATCCGTCAGACGATCCGGCGACAGTATGAAAGGATTTTGTCGTCCCGCAAGATAGCCCTCATACCCACGCAGTATATCCTCTGTCTCTACGTTTGCGCGATTGCGTGCCTCTTGAATTGCCGTGTCTGAGGCGCGCGGTGTGAGATCGTCTAAACCCAGGGTCTCTGCGAAGTAAGCAAAGCATGTTGGTTGCACATCCCCCGCGTCGCGTTTCTTCTCCAGCAAGAGTACTGAGGTCTTGACGCGCGAACCCTGTCGCCGGAAGGCATCGCCAGGCAATGAGATGATGGCCCGAATAAGGAACCGCGAACGGATAAAATCCCGCACATAAGCAAACATTGTACTAGCAAGCAGTGTATCATCTATGATGGTAACGAGCTTGCCTCCTGGACGCAAGAGGTCGTAATACCGCTCCAAGAACATGATGCTGGATCGCAACGATGGACGCAGTGAAATGGCTGTGGTGCTGCGCTTCGCCAAGTCATACTGTTCCAAGATGCGCCTCTCAGACTCGTTTCTGCGCTCCTTAGTCATGGAGAAAGGGGGGTTGGTCAACACCACATCAAAGTGGCCTGTTCCGGCAATGAGGGCGCGCAATTCCTCAATGTTCTGGACGATCTCCGCATCTTTCTCATGTGAACTGTCGAGATGTTTATCCAATCCGTCCGCATAATAGATGCGGCTTCCGCCATCGCCATGCAGGTACATATTGATGCGCGCAATACGAGCAAGAGGCGGGTCTTTCCCATAGTCTACACCGTAGAAACACTCATTACCGATGGACTCAATCAGGCTTTTGCGTTCTTCTGCCGATAGGCTACTATTCGACCGAAGTTGATTGCGCATCACAGTAAGCGCCTCAATGAGAAATCCCCCGGAACCGCAGCACCCATCAAGCACCCGATCTTGATGGGTGCGAGTGGCTTGCAAGTCAGCAAGGCGTGTCATCATCTTGACCACTGAACGTGGTGTGAAGAATTGGCCGAGTTCGCGTCCACGCATGGTTGCACTTAGGAACGTCTCGAATAGCCGTCCGTTCAAGTCCTCGTCAATGCCAAACATGTCGTAGTGTTCGAGCCGAGCTACCACGTCCTTGACCGTATCGGGCCGTAACTTTATACGCTCGCCCTGGTCAAAGAGCCGCTTCTTCTTGCGGAGTTGAATGTTCTGCTCAATCTCGTCGCGCAGCCGCGCGAATAAGATAGTATCAAGTGGATTGACTGCTTTCTCGCCTTCACGCTCGGTGATCCAGGCTACCGAGAATGTCACTGCGCCGTGTGGTATCTTGACAGACGAAGCGTTTTCACTCAAGCAGGCACGTATCGTCTCGTTGTCTCGAAGGTTTCGATCACACCATAACTTTACAAACATGATCTTGACGAATTCCATGAACGCTGCTGCGGGGCTACAGACCTCTGATTTCCAGATAGCTCGATGACATGCCGCAAAGACTTGCCGTGCCTTCTCGCTAGTAGGTCGCGTGAATACGAAATCTGGGCGACGTACCGTGTTCATATCAAGCATGGGCGCGACGATAGAGCGCACGCCAAGCAGCTTCTTCAACTCATCATAGCGAGCATTGCCCCATGTGAAGTCCGCGAAATCCAACTCTAGGAGGGGTTGTTCACTGTCCCATGCGTAGAGGGCGGTCGTCTTACCGTTGCAGAGGACGAAGTAGCGAACGGGGTTGGTGTCAGGGAACTTCTGATTGAGTCCGAGACAGTAACTAGAACATTGCCCGCGATGGCCATCAATTGGCTCATTGACGCCTTTCGCATCAATGACGCAACGAGGAAGCCCGTCAACCATGAGGACATAATCGGGCGTATACATCTCTTTCTTGCGCCCTTTGCTAATGATAATGCTATCTACGCTCTGCTTGGTCTTGATTTGAGAATCTTCGTATCCTAAATCCATCAATAGCCGATTGACAAAGAACATCTCTACCGATGCCTCGTTCGAGAGATCAGCGAGATTGCAGTAGATATTTCGGGCCGCACCGAGGTCAAGGCTGTCCCACAATGTCGTGCGCGAAACCAATGAGGCAGATTGGTGGGAGGGGGTAGAAATGGTGGTCTTGGGATTATCGCTCATGATGCGCCTCCTTCTGTCGGCTTCGCTCTCGGCTTCAGGCCGACTTTCCGTGGAACATTCCAGTAGGCACTTTTACAGTGCGGGCAAACTCGTGGCTCTCTCTCCTCTTCGCCCGATTTGGGTTTACGAGGGAGCCATTCATGTCCACAGCGTAAGCAGCGATACCCCCATAACTGTACCTTCGGCATACCTCTCAGTATACAAGTACTAGGTAAGTTGGTCAATCTTATCAAGCCTCTTTCGCCGTATTCACCTCAGGAATTACCTATTAGTAGCTACTAAAAAGGAATTACTAATAGTAGCTACTAATGAGAGGTGACGATATGAACACGCGACAAGCCAAAGGCCGCGAGTTGGCCGAATGTCTAAAAATACAACGTGAGGGAGACCGCTGGCTAGTACCTTCGCAATCAGGAAGTGGAGCCTACACGGTAGACATTGCTAGTGTACCGCCATATTGCTCCTGTCCAGACTATGAACTACGAGGCGTGAAGTGCAAGCATATCTACGCCGTCGAGTTCTTTGTTCAGCAACAGGTGACGCACGAGACCACTTGTACGACAGATGCCACAGGCACAACCACCGTGACACAGACCGTCACAGAGACGACCACCAAGCGCACGCGCATCACCTATCGGCAGGACTGGCCTGCCTATAATGCTGCCCAAACCAACGAGAAAGCCCACTTTCAAGACTTGCTCCATGAACTCTGTCTGGATATACCTGACCTCCCGCGTCCGCAAGGAGCAGGGCGTCATCGCTTACCCTTGCGAGAAATGATGTTTGCGGCCACCTTCAAGGTGTATTCCACGGTCTCGTGTCGTCGCTTTATGAGTGACCTTGCCGACGCTTACCACAAAGGCTATCTGGCGCGCATTCCGCACTTCAATTCGATCTTCAACTACTTGGAACTACCTGAGATGACGCCCATCTTACGTACATTGATTGAGCGTAGTAGCCTTCCCATGCGCGGCATTGAAACAACGTTCGCAGTAGACTCGACTGGCTTTACGACGTGTCGCTACGTGCGTTGGTATGATGCCAAGTACGGGCAAGAAATGGAGCGTCACGACTGGCTGAAAGCCCATCTTATGTGCGGGACGACGACCAACATTGTCACCAGCGTAGAGATTACTGGCGCGTATGCCCATGACAGCACCCAATTTGCTCCATTGGTGAAAACAACAGCGCGCAACTTCCCGATGTACGAGGTGACAGCAGATAAAGCCTACTCAGGACGCGCCAATCTGGAACTCGTAGATCAACTCCATGCGACACCGTATATCCCGTTCAAGTCCAATTCGACAGGCATCTATCGTAGTGAAAACCTGTGGGATAGGCTGTACCACTTCTACATGCTGCATCGTGAAACCTTCCTGGAACACTATCACCGTCGTTCTCTGGCAGAGTCTACCATGTGGATGATAAAGGCCAAGTTTGGCGATGCGCTCCGAAGCAAGAGCGATACCGCCCAGGTCAATGAGCTACTGTGTAAGGTGCTGTGTCACAATATCTGCGTCGTCATTCAGAGCATGTATGAGTTGGGGATTGAACCGGACTTTGGTACTTCCTAGCTGCACCGTTTGTCCCTATGCTTTGACACCTTGTTCGACAGGAGACTAGCTAGATACTAACCATATGGGTACGCTTGTACGGCCAGACGTACAGAGACTTCTGCCCCTAGTGGCAAATACACCCCTCTGTACGCCGGGTCCTTAAATGGACAATGCCTTGTTTGCGAACCTGCTCACGCTCGCCAGTCTCTTGCTGCGAGTAGCTGTATATTACATACAGTGGAGGCGAGGCAAGTCTGGCGGCGCTAGCAGCTAGCACGCACGAGACCCTTCAGAAAGGTCTCCGAGTCGGTTCATCTGCTGTACGGCGGATGACCGACTCTGCGTATCTGAAGGAGTAGATATTGACCACCCCTCACTTTCCTAATTTTGTGCAGAAACCCCACTTGCACAATATTCGCCTATAGTCATGAGAAACGGGGCAATATTTGTGCAAAGCCTGTATAAGTCTGTGGGATGACGAGAGATAGCATCAAGGCGCAGAAGTGGATACATGGCGGATAACTACCGGATAAACATGGGATAGCGTGGGGATGTGCGATTGCGCCATCCACTGCACGTGTGGACGGTGTTGTGGATAGGCTGGGGATGCTGTGGATGGCGCCGGCGATCTTTCCACATCCATCCCCAACACACACTCAGTTATCCTCCCTGCCATGCGCTCGCTATCCACACTGTTTCTTGCCGCTGCGCTACTGGTGAATCATGCACGAGACCGCATGAGATGCGGATTGGCTCAACCATTGCACATGGCTCAACGTGACTTATCCACGCTATCCACAGCCCTATGACTATCTACTGCTATGTTCTCTCTTATTTTATTTTTATAGATATGAAGAAGAGAGAATAATATCAAGAAGCATCCCTGAGAGAGTGATGTGGACAAACATCTGTGAACAACTTAGTGGATATGTACGCCGGCGCAACGCAGACAAAAATATCTGCGCCATCGGTGAGAGGGATGTTCGCGCCACCGGCGGAGAGATGGTCATACTATCTGCAGCCAATGATGAGATGCGAAGGAGCGGGCCATTGACAGTAGGCGTCGGCGTATGGTAGCCTTGAAGACGTGAGAGGAAGCGGCCTTTCCTCACCAATTGATGCTGTTTTTGTAGCGTGATGATCCCAGGACGTTAACACCGGCCTGGGATCGCTGAAACCGTGTCTCTGGTTAAACGTCGCCACAGTCCCAACCGGCACCATGATACTGTAGCCAGCCGCGACGCTTCAAGCGTACTGGCGCTGCTGAGCGCATTTACAGCTATTCATGGGCATGTGGGGCGCTTCACCAGGGACACCTCGCCAAGTTGCAGAGGAGTCTTTGGTTATGCGTCGTCTCAGTCGTTTCTTCGCGTCTCTCGCCAGCCTCATTGCCATTCCCTTTGGCACGCAATCAGCCCGTTCCGCTCGTTCACGGCAGTCCGGCTCCTGGCCTGCGTGGCTTGCCGCGCCGTATCCCCCTGGACCACAGGTGCAACTGCTGATGCCGTCCACTGCGTATCCACATCTGTCACGCCTACCTCACCTGCCTCACCTGCCTCACCTGCCTCAGCGCGAGCAGTGTTCCGATTGGCAGTGGCGCGCTATCGAGCTGGCGGATGAGTATGGCGTGGTAGCGCATCGCTGTTTCACGCCTACGGCGCGGGGCACGCAGGTGCAACTTTATCTCACCATTGTCGTCGGTGACGGCTATGGCTACGCCTGTTCGCCGGAAGAGGAGTACCAGCCAGGAAAAGAACGCTGGGTGCGCGTGGAATATCCACAACGCCAGTATCAGCAGATCAGTTGCGGCTGCACGCTGGGCAAACGGCAAGATCCCTGCCCCCACGCAGGCGCTGTGTTGTTGTATCTGATGTGAGGTCTCTCTGCCGGCGGTGCGAATCTTGCATTTGTGGTGCTGCGGATGCTTCGCGTTGGCCGCTGGAGGGGGCTGTGCGCTTTTGATCGTGAAATCGTTGAGCGTGCGACCGTGGAAGGCAAGCGCGAAGACTGTCCATGATGCGATGTCGCAAAGGGCGACACAATAGCCCAGCACTGACCCAAACGAAAGGGGTATCGTCTTGGACGAGCTACTCAATCAGATCACACAGCGAACCGGCTTGCCGCCTGATAAGGCACGGCAGGTGCTTCAGGTCGTGGCGGATTTCTTGCACGATAAGCTGCCCGCGCCGCTGGCCAGCCAGCTCAACCAATTCCTCGGCTCGCAGAACACAGCCAGCGCAGCCAATCCACAGGCGGCGCAGCAGAGCGGCGGGAATATGGTAGACCAGGGCAAATCGTTCCTCGGCGGCCTATTCGGCAGTAAGGGCGGCGATCAGCCAACCCAACCCTAACCCAATTTCTGTCGAATAGGATGGTTTTCTGCAATCAGTGGTAGGGCAGATAGTCGCGTCCGTGTTTTAGTATTTCGGGCAGACAAGAATATCTGACCTACCACCATAGTTCACTACCTCTTACGCCTGAGACTCCGATTCTATCGGGGACTCTCGCATATGGAGCATGAGGTGGTTCCCTGTCCGGGCGTTAAAGACTACATAGACCACATTGTAGATACTTGGCCTGGACCCAGGCGGGCCGCTCGCTCGTCGGAACCGCCCGTGAACCTCGACCACACACAGCAGTTTCTCCGAGGCAAGCCCTGGCTCCGGCCCAAAACGCGCGAGGAATTCGGCATCGGTCATGAACTGCACACCCTCCACCGTTTGTGGGATAAGGCTCCCCATCAGGTGGCTTGCCACGTGGGCCAGGGCATCCTCCGCAGGAAAGGCTGGCGTGGTAAGCGCAGCGGTGTCGCTAAGCTGCACTCGCGGTTTAATCGCTGGGCAGCCAATTGGTTCGGGCCACTCGGATATATCGGACATGCTCGCTCCTCCTTTCTTGTTGGGTAGACTACACGCGCGTTCAATCGAGAACTTCTGAATAGCATGAGATAGCATCAGTGGGGCCATGTAGCCGGAGCGTGACCCTGTTCGTCTGAAATGCTACGTTGTATCCCGTCTGTCCCGTTTGTCCCGTTTGTTTCGTATATCCCCACGATGCGCAGGCTAGTCCACCGGCAACGCGCTGCACCTGCTCTCCAGTTTTGACGCCTTGATATCCCTGGTATAATGGCGGGCAAGAAGTTCCATCGCTTTGTCGCACGTTCATCCTCTCCCGGTTTCCATGCCCGTTGTACGGCAATAGGCACGAATAGGCACGAATAGGCACGAGCGCGTTGTGGTTGTTTCGCAGTAACCAGCAGTGGTTTTGGATCAGCTAGGGATCGGATAGGGATCAGTTGAAGACGAGGTGGAAGCTATGGCGGAATATGGTACGCGACACAACCCATCGGTCCGCGCGCAGACGGCTATGCAGTCCCGACAGCAATCCAATAGAGGAACTACCGGAGAGGGAGATGGCGGCGCTGGCATGCCGGCGCGTGTCTCCGTGACCAGCAGAACGAGTGGGAGAGCTGCGCTGGCCGCCGCGTTTCCCACGGCGGATGAGGCAATGTCGCCGTTCTTCTGGGGGCAGCAGGGCGATGGCAACGCTGTGCTGCGCGTGATTGCGCTGGCTCATATCGGCGTCGGCCTTTTTGCTGCGCTGGTTGGCGTATATGCGGGCATCCAGTCAAACGATCTCAACATGGCGCTGGCGGGTGGCGTTGGACTCTTGCTGGCGCTGACGGCAGGTGTGGCGCTGCTGCTGGCGCGCTCCATGCGTGCCAGCGCCAACGAGGCAGCGCGTCATTTGTTGCCTGTGGCGGATGGTGTGGCCTGTGTTGCGGCGCTGTTGTTGCTGGGCGACCGTGGCATCATGGGGCTGCTCTTCCTTGCGCCGATAGTGGTGGCGGCAGTGCTGCTCTCCTGGCGTAGCGGCGCCGCGTTTGCTGCGCTCGATGTTGGCGTGTATGCAGCGATCAGCGCCGTGCGCAGCAGTTCTACCGCTGCCACCATTTACACCTGGATTCCACAGACACTCGCGCTCACTGGCGCTGCCATCGTCGTCTCCGCCAGCGTTGGCGTCTTCGCTCGGCAGATGAGCGTTGCGCTGTACGAGACTCGCAGCAGCGGCGATGAGGCGCGCAAACAACTGGAATCGCGCGTTGCCGAGCAGCAGCGTTTGCTCGACGGGCTGACGTTGCTCGAGGAGACACAGGCGCGGCTGGAACATGAGCGCATCCAGGTGAACCAGCAGATTACCGAGATAGCCGGCGTGGCCCGGCGGCTCTCAGACGGCGATCTGAACGCCGCGCGGACGTTGCGCCCAGGCATGTATGGGCCGCTCGACCTGCTCGGTGGCGCGTTGATGCGGTTGGGGCAGCAGATGGCGGGTACGCTGGGCCTGCGACAACAGGTGCAGGCCCAGCAACGGACATTTGACCATTTGCAGCAGGTGATGCGCGAGCAGGAGCATTTGATTGCGGAGGTGGAAGCTGCGCTCCGTGAACTCAACACAAAGGCCAGCGAACTGGTGGCAGACGTGCAGTTGGTGCAGCGCGGCAGCGACGAACTGCCCGGCCTTGACCGTCATGCGCTGTTCGGCGCGTTGCGTGGGGTGGAGCAAGAAGCGATGACGCAGGCGTCGAATACGGCGCTACTCGGCGCACGGCTCTCACAGTTGCGGGCGCGCCAGGCCGATCTGGAGACGGAGGTGCAACGAGTGCGCCAGTTTGCTGGTGGTCTTGCTCCTTCCAGTCAACCCGGTTCTACCTATGGTTTTCCCACTTTTCCTGGTTCTCCCTCATCCAATGTGTCAAACCCATCCACAAATCCTGGCATGAGCCAGCCGTTCGGGAGCTATGGAAATTATGGTGGTCTTGGGAGCGTTGGGAACTTTGGGCGACCATCGGGGACTTCAGCGTCTTCCAACCCATTTGATTCGTCTGGTATGTACTCGTCCGGCGCATCCAATGCTCCCAATGCACCCAATACTGATGCGCCCGATACGCCTGATTCCCGCATCCCGCCGGATTGGCCCCGGTGGTGAGAAGCGATGAGAAGCGCGAAGTAATGCGGGAGAAAAGTGGGAGAAATACGAGATAGCGGGACGAGTGGACAGAAGTTTGACAGGGATACAGGCGCATGTTATGATAGATGCGTAAGTACCGCAGGGCAGGCGGGATGTCAAGCCTGTGGAGAGGCAGCGAAACCACGAATATACGGGATACCTCCGCTCGACGTGGCCTGCCTCGCTGAAACAGGAATCCCCTGGTGCATACACTGAGTTATCACTTCGTCAGATGCACCCGCTGGGAATTGCCGAATGCCGTATGAGAGCGCACCCCACGCGCAGCGCCATAGGCCGGATATGGCAGCATCGCGTAAGGCGCCCACGAACCCTTGCATGTTAGCCATGACGCGAGCTGCGTTTACCGATGACCGATGGAGAGACGGGATCAGAGACCAGGGGCACTGACTGGCGAATACCCGCGCACAACAGGAAGCTCCATCCAGGTTCCAAACGACTGGCTGGCATCTCCCACACGCCCGATTCTGGTGGGGTCTATGGCTCACGAGGAGAACGTCGCCTATACTGCAAATGGTTTAGCCGGCGCTCGTGTTATCTGATTGCGATAGAATTTGTGTAGTCTGAGAACGCTTGCAATCGCTTGTCGCCCGCTGCCGCCATCCGTTATCTACGCCGCCCGATGTCTGTGATGTCTGGTATGCGCGCCCATCTTACGCTGACGTTGCTTATGGCAGCGGCTGGCTGTAGCCGGATGTGGCCGGATGTGGCGCGTTCTGGCCGGAAATGCGCCACGATGGAGCAAGCTGATCGAAGCACAGCGAGCCAGCGAACCGATGACAGACACGCGACACGATGATACGCCGGGATACGCCGGGGCGCACCTACACACAGATTATTGAGGTTCGGATAGTCACATGCCCCGGTTGCCGTTACACGCTCGATCCAGCGAGGCCGTTACAATGCCTATGCCGTCTGTGCAGCCCATGCGACTTGTGCGATTTGTGCGACCTTTGCAGCCTGCACGCATATGCGCGACCATCTTTTCACTGTCTGCGATGTACTTTACGTACTCGTTGCACTCGTTCGTTCATCTTTCGATTTGCTCATAGCTCAGGAGGCCCGTGTGCCAGAAGATCAGGAAACCGCCGTCACGCGCCGTCGTTCACGGCGCCAGGAAACCGCTGTGGCTGCGGAGCCATCTCTCGCAGGGGCCACACCGCAGCCATCCACTCGAACGCGCCGTCGCACGGCCAGCGCGCCCGCTACTACGTCTGAAGAAGGAGCCGTTATGACCAATAGGGATCATGTGGCGACACTCGATACTGCTGATACGGTTGACATGGTTGATACCAACACCGTTGACCCCACTGCTGAAAAACCCGCGCCGCGCAAGCGCACGACCCGCGCCGCGAAATCTCCCACACCCGCTCTAGATGCGACAGAGACACAGACAACCATCGCAGAACAGGCAGAACCAGCCAAACAACCGGTGCGACGCGGGCCACGAGTATCGCGCCCACGAACTGCCCCCGCCACCGAAGCGACGGAAGCGATGGAAGCGACTGACGCCTCTGAAATAGCAGCGCCTGCGAAGGCCACGCGCGCCACCAGGGCCACCAGAACGACCAGAACGACGAGAGCCGCCAAAGCGACGGCGGCTGATGCTGGGGCTGACAATACTGACGCCACCGTTACTGTGGCTGATACGGCAGGCGATGGTGAGGCGATGCCCGCGAAGGGCGCCAGAGCCACCAAGACGACTGGCGCGCGCAAGACTCGCCGCGCGGCTTCTGCGGAGGCGGAAACCGCGCCTGAGCCTGTTGAGTCTATTGAGCCAGTTGTATCCGTCGCGCCGCCTGCCGGAGATACACACCCTACGTCCGCTGCCCAGGCCAGCGCCACGAGCGCACCCGGCTCATCGTTTGCGGCGGAGCCGTATCAGCCTGCCGCCCGCTCATCGTATCGTTTTGGCCGCGCCAACCAGGAAACCGGCAGCGCTGAGCCATCCACCGGCGAGCCTGCGCATCGTCCGTTGCGTCGCGCCGACCGCTCTGGCTGGAACGGACAGAATGGACAGAACGGACAGCATGCGCAAGAGCCTGCCGCCCGTTCCGCGCGTGAACGTGTGCAGCCGCATGTGCCCGGTGGCTCGGACGCCACGCGCACGCCGCGCCAGCCAGCCCAACCTGCCGGTGGGCCAAATGCGCCGCGCTCTCCCAACTACCCTGGTGGACATCCAGAGCAGCAGCGGGGGCATCAGCCGCCGCAGGCGCCAGGACGCGGCAGCGCGCCGTATAGCCCTGGTGGGCGTAGCGGCCAGCAACACCCACAGCAGCCGCCAGTCCCCGGTTATGACATACCCTATCCGCCGAATACGCAGCAGGGTGGGCCGAACGCGCCCTATGGGGGGTATCCGCCATATGAACCGTATCTCTATGACCCACGTGACCCACGCGCGCCGCAGGACCGCTCCGGGCAGACGGGACGCCCGTTGCGTGGCCGCTCGAATTATCCACCGCAGCCCGGCACATACGATCCGCGCGACCCGCGTATGCAACGTCAGCCGGCGCGCCCACCCAGCCCGGCAGACTATTATCGCCGTGAGCAGGGACTGGCGAACCAGCGCGAACGGGGCCTGACGCCAACCCGCAACGTTCCAGGCGCGCATGCGCCCCATGACCGGCGTGGCGTGCCAGCAGGTCCGGGGGGAACTCGCGGACCCGCTGGCGGACGCCCAACGCGCGAGCCGGGCTATCCCACTTCGCTCTATACACCGGTGCCGGGCGCGCCAGGGTTGATCCAGCAGCTCCCGAACGAGCGCCCCGACCGCAACGACCGCTATGCGCCGTCCGCAGGCGCAACTGGTGCGCGTCCCGCTGCCGCTCCGGCGACGCTGGCGCGCACCGTCGAGGTCGCCGGCATCGTCTGGCAGAACGGCGGCAACTACAGTCCAGCGGACCTGCTGGATGGGCGCACGCTTCAGCCTATCGCACGCATCAACGCCGACGACCTGCGGCGGATGGGGCTGCGCCAGGGCGACAAGATTGCCGCGCGCGCCGAAGATCGCGCGGGACGGCGCTATGTCGTGGCAGTTGAGAGCATCAACGACCGTGCGCCGGAGACTGCCTTCGAGCGTCCTTCTTTCGATAAATTGACCGCCTCATTCCCGGACCGGCGCATTCGCCTGGAACACGGCGCGCAGCCCATCTCCGTGCGCATCATTGATCTCTTCGCGCCGTTGGGCTTTGGCTCGCGGGCGCTGGTGGTTGCGCCGCCGAAGACCGGCAAGACGACGCTGATGCGCGAGGCAGCCGAAGCCGTGCTGACGGGCTACCCCGATGCGGTGGTGATGGCGGTGCTGGTGGGCGAGCGCCCCGAAGAGGTGACGGACCTGCGGGCACGCCTGGAGCCACGCGGCGGACTGGTCTATGCGGCCAGCTTCGACGAAGACACGCAACGCCACGCCTGGCTTGTCCAGGTGGCTGTGGAGCAGGCGAAGCGCGTCGCTGAATCAGGACGCGACGCCTTCATGGTGCTGGACTCGCTGACCCGTCTGGCGCGCGCGGAGAATCTTTCGACACGCGGCCAGGGACGCACGCTCTCCGGCGGTATTGATGCGCAGGCGTTAGATACGGGCCGCAGGGCCTTTGGCGCGGCGCGCAATCTGGAGGAGGGCGGCAGCCTGACTATCCTGGCCACCTGTCTGGTGGATACCGGCAGCCGGCAGGATGATGTGGTCTACGAGGAGTTCAAGGGCACCGGCAACATGGAGCTACACCTCTCGCGTGAGTTGGCGCAGCGCCGCCTCTTCCCGGCGGTGGATGCCGTGAAGTCCAGCACGCGCCGCGAGGAGATGCTGCTGACGCCTGAAGAATTGCGCGCCTCTACGGCGTTGCGCCGCCGTCTGGCGGACCTGCCGCCGGCCCAGGCTACGCAACAACTGCTCAGCGTGATGGAGCGCACACCCTCCAACGCGGCGCTGCTCCAGGCCATCGAGCAGAGCGGCTGGATAAGCAGTGTGCGCTAGGGGTGGTTTTTAGCGCATCACCAGGGCAAGCGGATAGACTATCTGGATAGTCTATCCGCTTGCTCGTTCTTCTTGTGGGTAGACGAGTGTGTCCCCGGCATGAACTATCGCCGAATGATAAACACGAGGACCACACCAGCGACGATCACCAGCGCCACCAGTAGCGAGAGCGCATAACCGAGGAGCGAGCGCACACGCCAACGCCAGGGAGGAACGTCGGACGCCGCGATGATCTGCTTGAGCGATTGTGTGATGTCGCGCAAGGGTAGCTCAGTGTGGCTGACGACCTGCCAGAGCAGCGTATTGGTGGCAGCCAGTTCTTCGCGGGTGGAGGCGCTAGTCGTCGTCCAGGCCAGCGTTGTATCGCCGGTAGCGATGAGATAGGTGCGCTGGCGCAGTGTAGCCGCGTTGGGGTCATCTATGCAGACGGCATGGATGGCTTCCCAGCGCGTCAACCTGTGTTCGTGCCCACGTCGCCAGGCCAACCCGTCCGGCATAATGGTGAAGTGGATGCGGCGATGGCGACGATACCACTCTAACGCCAGATACAGGAGATTAAAAGCCAACAGTAAACAGAAGAATATGATATCACCAGGGTTGTGCAGGCCAAACAACGCGTAGAATATCGCACAGAGAAAGCCGATCCACGACCAGCTCAGGTCCATGCGCTGCATAGGAATAGGTAATGCGGGCAGTCGGTGGCTTTGCTCTGTAGCGTTTGCTGGCAGGGATGTGGGCTGCTGCCCAGCCAATGGGGCGCGTGTACCATCGCCGGCAAGGATTGCTCTATGCAAGGCAATCATCGCCTCGATCTTCTGCTCTGCGACGTATCTGGTTCTTTCCCAGCCTGGATTGGTTGCGGCAAGTGTAGCCAGCAGGATGCAGGCGATCAGAGTGATTGGTAGCCAGAAAGTGAGATCTTTTCCCCATAACAGCAGGCCAATGCAGACGGCAACGAAGCAAACCATCACCCAAAAATAGATGCCTAGCGGCGCATAGAGCCAGCGCAGCCAGCGTAAGGACTGCTCCAACTGGCGCTCCGTCTTGCCGATCAGTCCGTTGATGCGATTGCGACGCCGCGCAAGAATAGCTGGTGGTACCTGCTGTAGCTGCTGATTCATAGCTCTTCGACCCTTCCAGACCCCCTATCCCACTGGCACGAGATGGACCGGGCTGCCGGTCAGCGAGAACGACACAGCGAGTTGATCGTGTGCGACGAAGCCGTTGCCTGCGTAGATCAGTTGCCACCAGCCGGTGCCGCTCGCGCCAGATTGGCAATTGCCGGTGTAGCCCGGCGGCAGCGTAATACGCGCAGTGAGCCAGAGACCGTTGAAGGCGTTGTATCCTTGATTGCCGTTTTCCGCCTGCACAACGCTATCGCCGTCAATTGTCGTCAGGTAGGAGGGAGAGAGAAATGGATAGGTCACATTGCCGCTGCCCACGTTTGCCTCCACTACTCCCGTATAGATGCTGCCAGACGAGCCGTCGCCTGGATCGAAGACACTCACGTTGACCGTGCGCCCCGCATAGGCCGTCTGGATGCAGCCCAGGTCCAGGCAACTATAGGGAACACCCGGCGATGCGGTAGCGGCGCAGGTGGTACTTGGGTTATTGGGGTTCGGTGGATTCTGGCTCAGGCCGCTGGAAGAAAAGACCATATCGGCGTTGTTCCACGCGGCAATCTGCAAGCCAGGATTGCCCGCCGTTGCACCAGATGGACAGCCGATGGGTGACACACTCGTCGCCGGGCAAACCTTGAGCGCATAGGAGTGCGAGCCGTAGCCACTGGTCGAGTCCGAGCTATAGAACGCTGTCTGCGAGGCGAGGCCGGTGGTCTCGATGGCAAGCCGGTACTGGCCGGGAGCAATACCAATACCTATAGGCAATGGACACCACGCCTGCCAGCAGGGATTCGGCGCGTTCTTTTCGTAGGGCGATCCTGGGGTCGCTGTGCTCCCTTTGGTGAGCGGGAAGCAGCCGTTGCCGCTGGCAGGTGTGAATGGCAGATTGTAGAGATTTGCTGTGCTGCTGCCGTTCCAATAGGGATCGTAGACTTGGTTGGAGAGGCTGCAGCCATGCGCGGTTAAGTCAAGCGGCAGGGCATCATAGGGCGGATACGATTGTGAGCCAACAAGGCTATCTCCACCGCGATCATAGAGCGCGCCCACCGAATAAAGCGAATACGTGGTCGTGAAGTAGAATGGTGGCGCGTCGGCGATTCCACCGCTAGCCACATCCAGGACAAGCTTGATGCCGTTGCCACCCGGACCTTTGAAATACGTGAGGTCGAGCGTGCCGCCGCTATTGAAGCGGTCGAATGTTCCGCCACCAAAGAGTAAACTCCCGCCGTCAGGAATGAAGCTGGGATTATAGACCCAGATGGTTGCGTTGCCCACGCCGGATGGCACGGTGATGAGATAGTTATACGCGCTGGGGTGCGCAGTATTCTTGGTCGCCTCGCCGGTATAGCCATTCGGCTGCTGGTCGGGATTGCCAGGCTGCACGCCGGTGTTGGGCTGGCCGCAATGGTTGGTGATGCTGTCAGTATATTGTGGGTGATTGGTCACATCACCGTTGTAGGCAGTGTAGAGCGTGGCGCTGTCGGGCGTATTGGTGTAGGCTGGTCCTTCTTCGCAGTAGACATACGGATCGCCGTTCTCTTTGAGTTCGCTCGGTCCGTTGATGGTCGCCAGGAAGGGTTGCAGATTGGCAGCGTTGCCAGGGTTGCATGAATAGGTCTGCGTCGGGTCCGGGTTGTTGGGATTGTCGTAACATTCCACTGCGTCACCGAAGGCGTTGCTGCGTCCGCCGATCTGGATGGGCGGCAGATATTCCGCCTGCCCACTGACGGTGAGCGTGATCGGCTGGACACCCAGACCGCTCAATAGCACGAGGTTCAGCGTCTCGCGGACCGTCACCACCAGATCGTAACTTTTGCCCGCAACGGGGCAAATTGAGACTTCCGCGCCATTCACACAGGCTGGCGCATTGGGCGCGAGAACCGAGCCGAAGCCGTTCTTGACCACCTCTTTCGAGGCGCGCGACACGGCGGAATCCACATCGCCAGGGCGGACGGCGTTGTAATAGTTCGGCATATACATCACGCCAGCCAGCGCGCCAGCCTCCGCCGCCCGCTGCATACGCGCATAGAGATCATAGGCGCGGGCCACGTCAATCGTCAGCCCAGCCAGCCCCAGCAGCACCGTGAACGACAGCGCAAAGATCACCAGGCTCTGCCCCGTGCGCAGCCGTCGCTGAAAGCGCGCGGTGCGCCTGAGACGCGGCAACGTGAGCGTCTGCTGGCTGCGCTGGCCGCTCTGCTTGATGCCGTGCGCCTTCGATCTCATACCCCTGTGCGACATGACCCCGCACCTCTCTATATGACACATCTATCTGGCAATCTCGGCTGTAAACAGCCGGAGCAAGCGACTAATGGCTAAAGCCAATACACAGACACCCGCGCCACCAGCGGACTTCAGTCCGGTTGCCGTGCGCCGGCTGTTCACAGCCGCGAATGTGCGCTGGCAATGTATTGCCGTGTTTTCTCTTACCCCGCTGGCGTGGGCACGGAGACGGGCGTTGGCAGCACCATCGGGTTGATCGGCATGACGGTGTAGTCTGCGCCGTGAAACGCGCCGCTGCCGAGCAGCGGAAACTGGAAGGAGTAATCGTAGTTCACCTGCACGCCGAGCGAATCTTCGTCAAATGGGTCATCGCGCCGGGCGGAGGGCGGGTAATTATTTGGGTTGGGACTCTCGCTCAGCGTGGGTGTGCCGCCAGCGAAGCTGCACGTTGGATCACCCTGGTAGATGGTTTCGCTGCCGCTGCCCTGTGGTTGCCCATCCGCGCCGGCAGCATAAATGATGATCTCCGTCACTTTCACGTTGGGTACGCTGCTGAGCGCGGCATTGACGGCGCTGACAATCGCGCAGTCCGCCGTCGCCTGATTGCCGAGGACGGCGCCGGTGCGCGCGCCCTGGCGAGTGGCGTAGATGATGCTCACGTGATCGTTGAGCAATCCGCCGACATTGACCACGCCCGCAATCAGAAAAAGAATCAACACGAAGAACGCGGAAAACTCCAGCAGCGCCTGCCCGCGCTGGCGACGCCGGTTGCGTGGCCAGCCATGCGTGGGTTTACCCGTTGGCCCCCGTTGCTCACGGTGCTCACGGTGCTCACGGTGCTGCGCTGTTCCATTTGCGCTGCTGCTAGTCTTCATCCGTCCATCCCTCCCCAGGAGCGCAGTATGCCCATGAGCCAGCGCCGGTCGGCAAAGCGCGGCTGGCGGGGCGCGATCAGGTTGGTGTATAAGCTGGCATGGATAGCGATGGACGGGTTGAGCGCCAGCGCCGTTGATGGAGTGGGCACGCGATGAGATTGGTAGTCTTGCGGCTCGATGCGCTGGACGGAGGCGCTGGTGAGTTGCAGGGTGGAGTTGCCGCCGGAGATGAAGGCGGTCAGGTAGGTGTAGAGAAAGGTGATGCGCACGCCCAGATAATCGGCGTTCAGCAGTTGGTCGCGTCGTGAGCTGACGGGCCAGTTCTGCGCACCAATTGGGTTGCCGTTAATATCGTAGACATTTTCAATCGTGCCGTTGCCACCTGTCACCGGCTGACCCGTCACGTCTGCCTCGAATATCTCGATCTTGAGCGCCTTCGCCGGCACGATGCCGGAGGTGCGGGCGCGCACATCGGCAACGATCTGCTGGTCCACCGTCGCATCCGTCCGGCCCAACAGCGAGCCAATGCGCGCGCCATCCTTCGCCGCCAGATTATAGGCTGAAATCGAAGCGCCGATCAGCGAGAATTCGAGCAGCCCGAAGATGAGCGCGAAAAAGAGCGGAGCGACCAGTGAGAATTCAACGATAGCCTGCCCGCGCGCCAGCCGTCTCCGGCGTGGCGAACGTGGAGCAAAGCGGGAGCGGAGATCACGGCATATCGCTTCATCGGCCCGCCCAACCCACTCATCCCGCTCATAGGGAGCATCGGTCGCCACGCGCGCCTCCTCCTGCACCTCAACCACGATGGCGTGAAGCATAACTTTACATAAATCAACTAAAACGAGAACACGTTGTTGCTTCTCAATAGCATAACGAATACATCAGGCATCGCTATCGTATGCGCAGAGGCAGCATGCGTCAAGCGGTATGGGAGGGTTGGCCGTGTGGTTGTGCGGCGCAGGCGCATTCCCTGCGCCAATGTGTGATCAATCTCCGAAAGTTTTGCAGTCAAGAGCGTTACCAGCGCGGCGGGCCGGCGAGGATGCGCTGGCGAAACTCCTCAAAAGAAAAGCCAAGCCCTTCTTCCACCCACCACGTTGCGCCAGCCTCCGCAAACGGGCGCACCTGCTCAATTCCCTGCTGCTGATCCAGCGATGTTTCGCCGCTCATGATGAACTCAAACGGCGCGCCAGCCAACTGTTGCGAACGTTGTGATTTGACATAATCATATATTTCGCGGAAGTCGGCCAGCGAGAGCGGCTCGCGTCGTTCGCGGTGGTGTGATTGGAGGCAAGCGCCATCCCAACGGGCGGCGCGGCGAAACGGCGCGCGGTTCGGCCAGCCGCCGGAGACCCAGATGGGGATGCGCGGCGACTGGATGGGCTTGGGCAGCAGCGTCACATCGTTCAGCGTAAAGTACTCGCCGGAAAATGAGACCTGATCCTCGCGCCAGAGTCTATCGAGAATGGTCAGGCTTTCATCTAGCCGTTTCGCACGGATGATAGGTTCGCCGGACTCGCTAAATGCTGTGAAATCACGCTCCTGGTAGCCGATGCCGACGGCGCAGACGATGCGCCCCTGTGAGAGATGATCGAGGTTGGCGAGCCGCCGCGCCACCAGCCAGGGACGATGGCGGGCCAGCGGCGCAACCAATACACCGATCTGCATGCGTGTGGTACGCAGGGCAATCGCGGTGAGGGCGATCCACGGGTCCACTACATTTGTCTCGCTGAGCAGCACATCCCAGACGAAGAAGCCATCCCAGCCAGCCGCCTCCGCCTCCGCCGCCAGCTCTGCCAATTTGCGCGCATCGGCAAATGCGCCGGTCGTGGGAACATCCAGGCCAAATCGCACAAAAATACCCACTTTCCTGTGTGTCTTTGTCACCGCAGTGTTGCCAGGCTATGATACCAGGCATTACCTGACATCCTGTGTCAAGAAATTGCGGCTCCCATCATTCATGGGTGGTGAGGCGCAATAATCCCGGCAATGGCTGGCACTGGGAGAGGAGGTATTCACTGATGTTTGGCTTAGTGGTTGTCGTATCTCGTGGTACGGTAACGCCTGTGTGAGAAGTGAGTAGAAGTTCTGGCATTGAAGTGTGCTGCTCGCAAGGACACCAGTGGTATCGTAAGCCAGCATAGACCAGCATACATAAGCCTCACATTCGCCTCGTGAACCTTTTGCGCGCTCGTGGGTACCTATGAGGTGAACGGCGCAAACGCGAGCACGATACCGCGAAAGCAAGACATAGCACATAGAGGAGCAATGACAGGTGGCAGTCGTGGGAGTACGGGGGATTGGCCGGGCGGTGGACCCACCTGATGAGGGCGATGCGCTGCTCATCAGGCGCATCGCGCATGGCGACCGCCAGGCGCTGACCGACCTTTACCTGCGCCACCGGCAGGCGTTGTTTCACTATCTGCTGCAATTCACCAGTGATGATGGCGTTGCCGAAGAATTGTTGCAAGACACGCTCGTCGCCGTCTGGAAGAACGCGCGCAGCTATAAGGGGGATGCCCGCGTGCTGGCCTGGCTCTTCGGCATCGCGCGCCGCCGCGCCTGCAAACGTCTACGTCGCCGTGAACTGCCACAGGCAGACCTCGCAGAACTAGAGACGGTGCCAGCGGAGGACCCCGAACCGGAGGCGGCGTTGCTGGCGAGCGTGACCCGCGCGGAAATCGCCGCCGCGCTCGCCCAACTTGCGCCGCAGCACCGCGAGGCGCTTCTGCTGGCCTTCGTCCATGAACTTTCCTATGCTGAAATTGCCGCTGTTTTGGAGGTGCCGCTGGGAACCGTGAAGAGCCGCTTGAATCACGCGAAACGCTCCCTGCGCGCGGTCCTTCGCGCCGGAGAGGAGGCGGAGCAATGACATCCACTCCACAAGAGACCAAACAAGAGAACACAGCGCATGTTGGAGACCTGTTGCCTGCCTATCTCAACGGCACACTAGAAGCGACAGCGCGGTCGCAGGCGCAGCGCCATCTGGCGCACTGCGCCGCCTGCCGCGAAGAGCTGGCGCTCTGGATGGCGCTGGCGGCGGCGAGCCGTGAAGCGCTTGCGCCCTCCACCGTCGCCGCGCCTTCGCCTGCCCTGATGGAAGGCGTCTGGGCGCGACTCGATGCGCCGTCTATGCCGGAGCAACTGGCTGGCGGGGTATGGCGCGCGGGACGGCTTGTGCGCAGCCAGGCACGGCTGATCCCGCCGGGCATCTGGCTGGCGTCCACACTTGCCACAGTTTTTTGTTTCCTGGGATTTCTCTTGCTTGGCAGCCATACCCATACGGACGGTGCGCATGTCGCCGCGTTGCAAAGCCTGATCGCGCCGCTGGTGACGGGCCTCTGCCTCGCCTTTATCTATGGCCCCGAACACGACGCTGGATTAGAGGTTGCGCTTTCCACGCCAACCTCGCCGCGTAAGGTGTTACTGGCGCGGCTGGGACTGGTCTTTGGCTACAACTTCGCGCTCACGACCGCTGTGACGCTGGTGGTGGCGCTGGTGACGGGCGGCAGTTTCGTGGCGCTGGCCTCGCTCTGGTTGGGTCCGCTGCTGCTGCTTTCCAGCCTGAGCCTGGCGCTGTCGGTGGGCGTCAGTACGATGGTGGCCGCCATCATAGCGGGGCTGCTCTGGATCCTGCATCTCTTCAGCATGCCGAATGTGTTGCTGATCGGCCCCTTTGGCTCTGATAGCGGATCGTTGCTGAGCCTCGTCTGGCAGACCAATCCGTTCATCCTGGCGCTGGCGCTGGCGTTGCTGCTGCTGGCGCTGTTCTCGGCGCCGCGCCGTGTGCCGCAACAGGTGTGATTCCTCATTATTCCGATACTCATAAAGGTGGTTGCATGTCGCGTTTTTTGCGCCGCGAGGCGTTGCGCTACGAGGTGCGTGTAGTTGGTCCGTGGCTCTTTGTGCTGCCGCTGTTCGTCGCAGTGCTGTTTGCAATTGCCGCCGGAATGATGGCGTTCAAACAGGCGCAGCACAGCGATATCAGCAACATGCTGATGGCGGGCATCGAGGGCGCGGTGCCGCTGGTGGTAGGGATCGCCTGTGCGGCGATTGCCTCGCGTGAGCCTGCGCTGGAGCTACAACTGGCGCTGCCCGCGCAGTATCGGGTGACGGTTCTCTGGCGTCTCGTGCTGCTGCTCGCCTGGGCCGCGCTGATTGAAATTGCCGGTGTTGCAGTGCTGGCGCTGGCGTTTCCCTGGGCGCTGCATCGCGCTGGCAGTGGCTATCTACTGACATGGCTCGCGCCGTTACTCTGGTGTGGCGGCATTGGCGCGTTGCTGGCGCTGCTGCTGCGTAATCGCGCCGCCGCAATCGCGCTGTTGGGCGTCGCCTGGGTTTTCGAGCTGGTGTTTCATGGCTTGATGGCAAGCTACGGCTGGACGCAGGCGCTGGATCTCTTTGCAACGATGTTCTCTGCCGCCGCGTCGTTCTGGCTGGCGAACCGGCTGGAATTGATTGGGTTGGGCGTGTTGTTCTTGCTTGCCACCTGGTTCTATCTGCGCAATACCGAGTGGCGTTTACGGGGAGAGGATGCCTGAGCAATGTCTTCGATGTCACAACTGGCAGTTGTCGCGGGCGCGTTCCGCTATGAATATCGTATGCAGATTCGCCGTGTCTCCGTCTGGGTGGTGCTGGGGCTGCTCTGTCTGCTGATCTTTGGTATCTGGTCGCTCGGCGGAAACGCCGAACTGCACGGCTATTTCACCAGTGGACGTGAGGGCATTCCGGTACACTGGGTGCCACCAGACCCGCGCTCTGCTGTGCTGGATTGGGTGCAGTTCCTGGGGTTGTTTGTGCCGCTGGGCATCGGCCTGGTGCTGGCGGACCGGCTGGCGCGCGATAAGCGCACCCGTGTGGATGAATTGCTCGATACCGCTGAAGGTTCACCCAGCGCGCGGCTGACCGGCAAGTTTCTTGGCAGCACGCTGGCGACGCTGACGCCGCTGCTTATCATGTATTTCGCGCTGGTAGCCTATATGGTGCAGCAGACGGGGCAGTTCACGACCATTGTGCCGCTGGCAGTGGCGGGATTCGCGGCAGTGCTACTGCCAGCGGCGCTCTTCGTTGCAGGCTTCTCGGTGACATTGCCATTGATCCTGCGCGTGCCAGTCTACCAGTTCCTCTTCACTGGCTACTGGTTCTGGGCCAACCTGATGAGTCCGAAGATCGGCATTCCCAGCATCGTCGGCACAATGCTCAACGCCGCCGGTCCCTGGGCGCAGGAGGGCATCTTCAACTACAACTGGACCTTCCTGCGGCTGAACGCGACGCCTGCCCAGGGCTATCTGAGTATTGCGCTGCTCTCCGGCCTCGGCCTGGCGGCGGTGCTGGGCATGGGGGTGTATCTGCGCTGGCAGCATGCGCGACGGTAGAGGTCTTTTGGATTTCAACAGGAGAAAGCTGACGATTATGAATGTGACGATAGAGAACCTGACCAAAGTGTATGGCGGCAAGGTGCATGCGCTCAATGGCGTGAACCTGACGATTCCCAATGGCATGTTCGGGTTGCTCGGCCCCAACGGCGCGGGCAAGACGACGCTGATGCGCATCCTGGCGGGCATCCTGCACCCGACGAGTGGCACGGTGCGTGTTGGTGGGCGCGAGGTGAAGAGCGAGCGTGACCGCACGGAGGTCAAGCGCATCCTGGGCTATCTGCCACAGGAACTTGGGATGTATCCCGATCTGTCGGCGCGCGAGTTTCTGGATTATATGGCGATCCTCAAAGGGCTAGATGAGACGAAAGCGCGGCGAGCGCGGGTAGAGTGGCTGCTGGAAACGGTGGCGCTCAAAGATGTTGCCAACCGCAAGCTCAAGACGTATTCCGGCGGCATGAAGCGGCGTGTGGGCATCGCGCAGGCGCTCCTCAACGATCCCAAACTGCTGATTGTGGACGAGCCGACGGCGGGACTGGACCCCGAAGAACGCATCAGGTTCCGCAATCTGCTCTCGGAACTGGCGGGGAATCGCACGGTGCTGCTCTCTACCCATATCGTCGAAGACATCGCCCAGACGTGCCAGCAATTGGCAGCGATGACCAGCGGGCGTGTTGTCTTTTCCGGCACGATCATCGAACTGCTGGCGCAGACGCGCGGACATGTCTGGCTGGTGGCGACGCCCGGCCAGAAACCCGAAGGCGATTTTACGATGGTCGCCGCGACGCCATTGGCTGGCGGTGGCATGCAGTATCGCGTTGTTGGCCAGCCAGCGCAGGGGATGCAGGCGACGCCTGCGGAGCCGACCCTGGAGGACGGCTATGTCTGGCTGATGCGCGAACATCGCGCTGCGCCGTCGCTCGCCGCTGTTTGACCTCGCTGCCGGTTCGACGTTTCACGTGAAACATGCGCTCTCGTTGTGCCGTTATCCACTACATGGACAAGAGTGGTGATAATGTGCGGAAGTGGCACGTGTCATGCACTGGAATGAAGTATGCCGGGTACTCTCATGAACTCTCATGGCCCGGCATATCAACCCAAGTGCAGCAGGGGGTGGCCGCGTTCGCCTATCCCCCGCGTGGCGCAATGTTTCAGATGTTTCACGTGAAACATTGAGGCATTGGCGCAGTGAGGAGTGTAGCATGGCAAACCAGGACCCCAATCAGCAATGGGGGCAATCTGATCCAAGCCAGTATGGTCAGCAGCCGGACCCCAATCAGCCGCAACAGTGGCAACAGGGAAACCAGCCGTATGCGGACCCTAACCAGCAACAGCAGCAACAATGGGCACAGGGACAGCAGCAGGACCAGAGCGGCTTGATGGGATCGCAGTCTTCGCCCAATCAGAGCGGCGTCGCCGGTGGCTCTCCGTATGGAGACCCAGACGACCAGAGCGGTCTGGCGGGCAGTGGCTCTGGCGGTGGCATGCCCAACCAGGCCAGCCAGTACGATCAGGGCAACTATCAGCAGCAGTCCGGCGGCACTGGCCCCTATGATCCGAATGCGCCGCAGCAGAGCCAGCAGGGCCAGTATGACCCGAACACTGGTATGCCCAACGACCCCAATAATCCCAACGTCTCGCAGGGAAACAATCAATATTAGTTTGTTGAGCGAGCGAATTTCAACGGCAGCCCTGTTACCACATGAGTAACAGGGCTGCCGCCTTTGTGTGAGGATGGTAAGCCGCTGTAGTCTCCCGCTTCTGAGTCGCTTGACATTCCATCTGATATTTGCTATGTTATGTATGCGTAACGTTAAGTCAGCTTAACATGTCTCTGGAGCTTGCGCGAAGAGTCCTGAGAAAGCGCGAGGTGCGGTGAAAACAGTCGTTCTCAATCGTTTGCGCGAACTGCGCCAGGAACATGGTCTGACGCAGGAACAGTTGGCGCATGACCTCGATGTCACCCGCCATACGATTCTGGCGCTGGAGGTGGGGCGGTATGTGCCATCCATTGAGTTGGCGCTGCGACTGGCGGCTTATTTCGATCTGCCGCTGGAGCGTATTTTCTGGCTCGATCCGGTGCTGGATGCAGAAGTGCGCGGACTGGCTCCGCAGCCCATTGCTGATCCGGAGACTGGGCAGACTGGCCAGCCGGAGAGCGATGAGAACCCGGCACAGGGTGGAAATGCCGGAAGTGCCGGAAATGCTGCAAATGATGCTCTTAGTTCAACGGGAAGAGCCAGGATATCGAGAGAGGATATCCGCTGAAAGCGAGTGATGACGATGGCAGAAGTACATGAACACGTAGGCGTACAGCGGGCCAGTAGCCGGAAACGTGGCCTGCGTCGCAGCAATCGCCTGAACCTGATTGTTGCTGGTTTCTCCTGGGGAATAGCCGCAGTGGTATTGGCCTTCTCGCTCTGGCACTGGCTTCACGCCTCCATTCAGCTTGTTGATCTCATCAACGTCGCTTTTGGCGTGATCGGCGCAACGCTCGGTGGCATCCTGGCGCTGAGTGGCGACGGCGATGTGGTTCTCCTCACCGGCGCGGACGAGCGGCAGCGACGCGATATCAGCGCCGCCAGCACCATCGCTTTCAACCTGACATTCTGGGGGCTGTTTGGCCTCTGGATGGCCTATCAGCTTGTGCCCTCCTGGCGCGCAGACGCTTATATACACGTCGGTATTTTGCTCTTTGCCGCGATGATCTTGTATTTGATGAGCTATCTCTGGCGCCGTGGGCGCGTGTGACACACTTTCCTGCCAACCACCGAGAAAGGAACGGTACATACGATGGAGACGACCCCATCATTACCGGCATTGCAGGCGTTTGCCGGACAGGAACTCGAATGGGTGAAGCCGAAAAGGCCCAAGAATCACTATGTGTTGCAGGCGAGCGACGGGCAGATCGTAGCGACGCTGGATCGTGGCAAAAAGAGTGCGACCGGCGCAACAGCTACCGGCAACTACACTTTACAGCGGCAGGGATTCTGGCGGCAGCGAATCGTCGTCGAAAGCGCGCAGGATCATGCGCAGGCCGTCTTTGCCGGCAAGACACTCACAGTGCCCAGCGGTGAGACAATCACCTGCGAGAAGGTACGCATGCTTAGCAGTGAGCGCGTGTGGAAGGATGCGTCTGGCGCGCCGCTCCTGAGCGTGCGCCCCTCGAACTGGAAGGCAACGGCGAAGGTGGTCATCGAACCGGCTGGCGCTACATTGCCAGAGCTATCGCTTCTCGTGCTGCTGGCGCAGTTCCGGGTGGTGCTGGCGCGCGAAGATGAAGAAGCGGCGGTAGCTGCGAGCGTGGTTTCGACGGCGGCAGTTCACTAGACCTCACCCCCGGCCCCTCTCCCACAAGGAGAGGGGAGCGCGGGCGCTGGCATGTAAGTGGGAGCAGGCGAGAAGAAGCTGGACGCCAGGAGAGCAGAAATCACCATATTGACACACCAACCGAACATAGCCTACACTGCATGTTGCAGGCGGGCGCTCGTCTATCAGCAGGGGATGTGGTTGTCTCTGAGTGTTTCACGTGAAACATCCAGTACCTTCGCTGAATGGAGCATGACGAGCCAGGTACGCCGGATGAAAGGCGGCAAGGGCTATGTCCGGTTGGTGGATTGTGGCGCTGGTGAGCCTGGCGGCGCAACTGGTCTTTGGGCTGCTCATAGCGGTGATCGCTGTCGCCGTCCAACGCTGGCGTGTCTGGGGATGGGCGCGCCGTATCGCCACCGGCAAGATGAAGCGACAGGACGCCTATGCGCGTTATGTCGCTCACAGCAAAACGGTCAACGCTCTCCTCATCAGCCAGATAGCCTTTGTGCCCGGATTAGCCCTCGGCGCGGGCATTGCTTATAGCAGCCTCGCATCCGAAGGAAGGTTCACGCTTCCCCTACCTGCTCCACCAACCGGCAGCGTCATTTGTAGCTTTGGCCTGGCAGTGCTGCTACCCCTCGCAGCGTATGCGTTGCTTTTTGGTCGTTTCGTTGCGCCGCAGGTCAAACGCGACCTGCGCGGGCAAACGCAGGCGCAGGCGACGCCATTTGCCGCGCAACTGCGTGGCCTGGCGGTGCGCAACGCGCGTCCATTTCTCTTTGTCGAGGCGCTCGGCCTGTTCTATCTCTTGGGCTGGCAGGACGAACGCTGGCTGTTGATTCCCATCTCCGTTGTGGTGATGGCGTTGTGGCTGGCCGGTTCATCGCTGATTATTCGCTGGCTCCAGCGTCTCGTGCCGCTGGAACAGACTGAATGGGTAGATCTGGCGCCGCGCATCACCGCCTGGTGCGACCTGGCGCAGGTCCGGCTCGATCACGTGTATGTGGGCTATGCGTTGGGACGATTGAGCGAACTGGGAACCGGGCAGGTGTTCGTCTACGGCATTGGGCGGCGGCAACTGGTGTTGGGCGCGGCGTTTCTGCGCAACACCGATTGGCGACAGCGCGACGCTGTGATTGCGCACGAATTGGGGCATCTGCGCCAGCATGACTCGCTCATCAATGGCCTTATCGCTATCATCAAAGCGACGGCGCTGGTAGCAGCGTTTACCCTGCTCGATCTGCCGGCGTTCATTGCGCTGGTCAACCCTTTCACGGCGAACCGTGTGCCATATTTGCTGGCGCTGATGCCATTCTCTGTGCTGCTCACCCTTGAGTATGGCATTGAGATCATCGAGCGCCAGCGCCGTCCCCGCGTTGAATTACAGTGTGATCGCTATAGCGTGTATCTGACGGGCGATCCGCTGGCGCACGTCATCGCGCTGCATACGTTGAGCAACCTGCTGGGCACGCCGCTGGATTATCGTGGCAGCACGCATCCCATCCTGAAGAACCGCATGCAACGCATCGCGGCGTTTGGCCAGCAGCAACAGCCACATCTGGCGCCCTGGGCCAATAATCCGGTTCCGGCGAATGTGCAACTCAAACGATCAGATGGCAGCGTCGTCGGCACGGCTCCGCTAGCGAGTGCGCCACCTGCTGCTCCGGTGCCGCCACGCCCCTGGGCGGAGATGCCGCCCGCAGCGGTCCCAGTGATGTCCGCTGCTGTTCAGGAAACCCCTGACGCAACGACGACAGCTTCCACATAAGAGAGATAAGAGGAAACAGATGCGGCTCCTGTTCTTTTGTCCAGCTTGACGCTTGATAGGCCACTATGCGACAACGCCTTCAGGACGACCATCTGAAGGCGTTGTCGTCAGATGATGGCGTATGTGTTTGCACGATCAGCGACTGAAGAGAGATCGGCAGGAGGCAGATGATGCAGATTGGTATTGGACTCCCCAACACGATTCCCGGCGCCCAGGTGAGCACCATTCTGGAATGGGCGCGCAAGGCAGACGATGGCCCATTCTCCAGCCTGGGAACATTGGACCGGCTCGTTTTCCCTAACTACGAAGGAATGATGACACTGGCGGCGGCGGCAAGCATCACGCGGCGCATCCGCCTGATGACGACGGTGCTGATTGCGCCGCTGCGTAACCCCGGTGTGCTGGCGAAACAGGCGGCGACCCTTGATGCGCTCTCTGGTGGCCGCCTGACCCTGGGCCTGGGGATCGGAGGACGTGAGGATGACTTCATTGCAGCCGATATAAATATTCACGAGCGAGGGCGGCGCTTCTCGCGGCAACTTGACTTTATGCGGCATGCCTGGGCTGGTGAGGCGCCGCTGGCAGGGGTTGCGCCGATGGGGCCGAAGCCGGCGCGCGCTGGTGGGCCGGAGGTATTGATCGGCGGCTATTCTGCGAAAGCGGTACAGCGCGCGGCGCAGTGGGATGGCTTCATCGCTGGCGGGACGACGCCAGAGAACGCCGCACAACTCTATGCCGTGGTGCAGCAGGCGTGGCAGGAGGCCGGACGGCAGGGCAAGCCGCGTTTTGTCTGCGCTGCATATTGCGCGCTCGGCCCAGATGCTGCTGAACGTGGCGGCGGGTATCTGCGCACTTATTACGCCTTCCTGGGCGCAAATGCCGAGCAGATCGCGTCGCACATGCCATCAACCCCCGACGCCGTGAAGCAGACCATCCAGCGCTTCCAGGCGATTGGCGCTGATGAGCTGATTCTCTGGCCTTGTATTGCCGATCTCGATCAGGTGGACCGTCTGGCAGAGGTGGTCAGTTAGCTATCCAGCAGGCTGGTAGATCCTCATTTATCGGCCTGCTGGCATATGTGGCACATGCTATACTGCCATCAGATTGTGTTCCGTCTGTTCCGTCATTTGGAGCAACATACTATGAGACGTTTCCATCACCGGCGTTTCTGCCACTCGATGCGTGCGCCCTGTTGATCGTTCGTTGGGTTCGCCACACAAACCACATATCTTATCCGTGCGCCGCCTCTCTCTGAACGAGTCTTGCGGTCGGTTCGCATCGCTTGCGTTTGCTCGTGCGCGCGTATGTTTCACGTGAAACATGCGCTACCACGTGGATGCTTGCTGATACGATTCCGCCGCTCTCTACTGCACTTCTTATTGACTCGTTCTTCTATGAGAGAGGATATCTATTCGCATGTCATTGCCTGCCCCCATTCCTGCTTCGCCAGCGCCGGTGCGTGCGCCACGGCACGAGAGACGCCTGCGCGCGGCACTGCTAACGACGGCGCTGCTCGATGAGCTTTCTTCTGGCTTTATTGTGGTGGCGTTGCCGCTGTTGCGCGATCATCTGCGCCTCAGCTACGCCCAGGCGGGATTGCTCTTTACCGTTGGCGGCGTTTCCTCGATGGTGTTGGAGCCGATCATCAATCTGCTCAGCGACCGTGGCTCCAAGCGCGTTCCCATCCTGCTTGGCGCACTGACGCTCGTCTTGAGTTTTGCCCTGGCCGGTGTCGCGCCAAACTATGGGTTGGAGTTGGTGGCCTTCGCGCTCTGGTATCCCGCCAATGGCGCCGCCGTCAGCGTGGCGCAGGCCGCCCTGATTGACCATCGCCCGCACCACGCCGAGCGCACAATGACACGCTGGACACTGCTCTCCGGCGTTGGCGATCTGCTGGCGCCGCTGATGGTTGGTGTGGCCATCGGCGTTGGCCTGGGATGGACCACGCTTTGCCTCATCGCTGCTGCGCTCTGGTTCGTCGTGGCGCTCTTCCTTGCACCGCAACACTTTCCCGCTGCGCCACCGGCCTTCAATGTGGTGGCAGCCGATAAAGCAGAGGCTGATGAGGGTGATGAAGCTGCGGAACGAGTGGGGTTGCTGGCCGGGCTGCGTGAGGCGCTACGCGACAAGCTGTTGCTGCGCTGGATGGGCATTGTGCTGCTGGCGACGATGCCGGATGAGGTCTTTCTGGCATTTGCCGCGCTCTATCTCACCGATCATCTGCATACGCCGGCAAGTCTGGCGAGCCTGGCGCTGGCGGTGGGCATCGGCGGTGGACTGTTGGCGTTAATTGCGCTGGACCGGCTGGGCGGGCGTATTGCGGGAGTGCGGTTGCTGCCGTGGATGGCGCTGGTGACGCTGGTGGGCTTTATCACGTTGCTGGCCGCGCCGGACCTCGTCGTCGCCACACTGGGGTTGCTGCTGGCAAATATGGGCGCGGCGGGCTGGTATCCTATCGCCAAAGCGGCAGCCTATGACACCCGCCCAGGGCGCTCCGGCGTGGTGCAGGCGGTGGATGCACTGGGTCAGCCGTTCGATACGGCGCTGCCAGGTTTCGTCGGCCTGCTCGCTGGTCACTTTGGCCTGGCGGTAGGCATCGGCTTTCTGGCGCTTTCGCCGTTGGGTGTGCTGCTGCTCTTGCCGCGCCAAAAAAGCACTTGAACCCGGTCATTGCGTCTGGCCGCCTGTTCCGCTAGAATGGAGGCACAGCGCGCAAGGTGTGTGGAGTGTCGCGCTGGTTGCGCCTGGGGTATGGTCTATTCGCGGTCATGTTCCAGGTAGAACGCAGGAGCCGGTGCGATGACTCAACCGTGGAGCATAGGAATCTTATCGCTGCTCGTCCTCACGGCTATCGGTTGCCTATTTGCCGCATTCGCCATCTGGCGGCTCGCGCGGCGGCTAAACACGCTGCTCTTGCCCGATGAGGATGAGCAGTTTTCCGGCGATGAACTGTACTCTTGGTTCATCCAGGCAGAGAGCCGCATCCGGGGCGGCTTGACCGTCTGGCTCTATCTTTGGGCGATCTTCTCGTACTTCGCCTATACGGCCACCTATGGCTTGAACACGATATTTTCTTTATCTCCCTGGCCACATACGGTTGAGGCGAACATTATCTATGCGCTGCTGTACCCAGCCCCTATCCTCATACCGCTGGCCGTCTTCGAGCTATGGGCCGCCACAACGCTTGAACGTCGCGCGCTCCAACAGACACGCGAGATGACGATCTCCGCGACTGTAGCATTGCGGCGGCGTCTGCGCCTGGTTCTCTGGCTCTATCCGGCGACGTTTCTTTTGTTGTTCGGCATCGGTCTGGTTCAGCGTGTCTACGCAAACTCGTGGGAGTGGGTGTACCCGCTGGTGCCGGCGCTCTGGCTCTCGCTGAATCTGCTCGTCATTGGGCGCGTGCGGCGCTGGCTCTATCCCAGCTATCCGATCAGCGAGACGGATTGGGCGGACCAGGAGTGGCGCATCCGCGAATGGGCGCGGCTGGCTGGTGTGGAGCTGAAGGCGATCTACATCCAGTCCACAACGGAGACGGGCAAAGCGCCGCTCGACATCACTGGCCTGCGCCGCCACACGCTCTACCTCAGCGACCTCTGGCTCAACTCGACGGATTGGCGCCAGCAAGACGCGATGCTCTGCACGCTGCTGGCGCGGGCACGCTATCGCGTCACATCGTTCTGCATCGAAGTCGTCGGTGTACTGGGGGTTGCCGTCGTCCTCGCGGCGTTCAATTGGGCAAGCGATTCGTCGCTCGCAATCTTCGGGTTTCTTAAAGATTTGCCGACGCTCGGTTTTGTGCCGTTAGTGCTGATGGCGCTGCTGCTCTATCGCTGGTCGAAACGCCTGCTGATGGCCGCCGACTGTTTCGCCGTCGTGCTGACGGGCGATCCCTATGCGCTGCTAGTGGCGCTCCAGACATGGGGCGTTCTCAATGGGATGCCATTGAGCAATGACATTGTACTCTTTGGTCGCCGTGCGGATGAGTGGCTGCCCTGGCTCGGCTGGCATCTGGCGGAGGAGCGTGGCATTGGGCCAATCTTCGCGCTATGGGCGCTTTTCACGCTCTATCTCCCTTGCACTTTGATGCCCTCCATCGCCACGCGCTCGCGGGCAATAGACGCCTACATGCGCACCGACGCGCCGCATGCCCCCTGGGCCACCACGCCTGTCCCTGCGCTGACGCCGCTGTTCCTCGGTGGCTCCTATCCCATCACCGCGCCCATCGAGACGATGCCGCCAGCCGCGCCGGTGCCCGTCAGCCCGTATCCCCACACGCTGCTGTTCGCGCCTGAGCCAGCAGCACTATCTTGAGTCGTTGTATTGAGTAGAAAAGGCACAGTTTATGGTGGATCAGTTCGTGCAGGCGCTTGATGTAGGAATACCGTTGGTTCTCGTCAGTATTGGCGTGGTGTTAGTAGTCCGATTCATACAGTCGGCACGCCTACGGCGTCTGATTTTGGCAGTGCGCAAGGGACTGTTGCCGGCGGAGAAAGCCTATGCGAACTTCATTAAGGCAGGAACCAACCTCTGGCGGTTTGCATATATTTTCCTCTTCAGCCTTTTCTTTCTGGTACTACTAGGTCTTGCTTTCTTTCGATACGTAGGTGACGTATTAGGAGCCTTTGAGCCGGGCGCGTTCTTGATGGTTGCAGGCGTCTATTTGACGTTATTCCCACTACTCGACACACTGTTGAGCAGTAGGACAGATGCCAGGGCCAGTCGTGAGTTGAGCAATAGTCAACTTCGCACGAGGTCTGTTTTAAACATCAGGCTGCGTAGATCGTTGTTCAAAGTGTTTGCGATGTTGGTTTTCACCGAAGCTTTGGGCATCGGTTTTGCGGCTGGCGCGCGTAGGCAACTCTGGCTCGTTCCACTCGGTGCTGTCGTATGGTGCCTCTTTCGTGTATTCTTTGCTGGCCCAAATATGACCTGGCGTGAATGCGCCCAGCCGATTGCTCGTACCAGGTGGAAAGAACTGGAGCCGCGCATCGCAGCCTGGGCACGGTTGGCAGGTGTCAAGATTGGCGGCGCTTATATCACCAATGCTGCTCTCACAGGACAGGCACACCTTTTCATAGCTGGCCTCGTGCGACCACGATTATTTTTGAGTGACGCTTTCCTTGACCAATCAGATTGGCGGCAACAGGACGCCTACATAGCGCAAGAATTAGGGATGGTACGTGCGCGTACCACGCTCTGGGGTGCGCTCATACAGACTGCGCAGCCAGTGTTTGCGACAGCGATAGTAGTCTGTGTTCTGCTCATCTGGCCCCCATCAGCGATGAATCTATTATCGGTTGGAACAGTCATTGGAGTAGGTTTTGCCCTTATCATTGGATCGCAGGCCCTTGGGCTACTGTATGGGGTGGTTAGCGGATTAGTGCAGCAGCGTATTCTCCTCAATGGCTACCGTTTTGGCGTATACCTTTGCGGCGACTATTACGCAACAGCGGTGAGTACAGTTACTGCGTATCAAATCACGCGACAACATTGGCTGATGGCAAGGCCAGGATTTCCATCTTCAGGAACCAGATGGCAGCAAAAAGAACGGAAACGCCTCGAAGCCGAATTGGCCTCAAAACCTGCGCCACGCGCTCCTTGGGCAGCCGATCCAGTCCCTTCCATCTATTCCTTCACAGTAGGAAGACACGAACATACGGTTCCGCTAGACCAGGCTCCGCCGCCCGCCCCGGTTCCGACCGCATTATATCCCAACGCTGAACTTTCGATTCCATTCTCACCATCCGCATCATCTGACAGCCCAGCCGCGCCAGAGGCATGATATGCGGGTATATCAGTCGGGTGGTAGATCAGTGGCCAAGAGGATGCTGTGAACCGGAGGCAGCGTTTCACGTGAAACATCGCGCAATTGATCTATCATCACGGTGATGGCGACCAGTTGCCCGCCACACCTGCTGACCAGCTCCGCCACTGCGCGTGCCTGGCTGCCAATCTCTATCCAATCGTCCACAAGCAGCACGCGGTCGCCTGCGCCGATAGCCGCGCGCTGCATCAGCAGTTCGGTTTGTTTGCCGCGATAATCTGGCGATGTCACCGTGCGCATCTTCTCGCCGGGGAAAAGTGCGCCAGCCTTGCGAATGGCAACGAACCCCACGCCAAGTTCGACAGCGGCAGCCCCGCCGAGCAGGAAGCCGCGCGACTCGATGCCCGCCACAGCGGTGATGCCCGCCGCACGAAACGGTTCTACGAGGCTGGCGATGATGGTGCGCAGCGCGGTGGCGTCACGAAAGACGCGCCAGACATCCGCGTGCCCTTCCACCCAGCGAAAGTGTTCGAGCAGCAACGATTTTGCTGGGTCCATGGTCAGCCTCGTTGCGGGCGCATGCTGTGCAGGAGATCAGCCTGGGCGAGCAGCGAGCGCAGGCGTACACGCGCATCCTCGCCCAGCGGCGCCAGCGGACGGCGCGGCTCGCCGCCATAGTGCGCGACGAATTGCAGCGCCGCCTTCAGTCCCGCGACGCCGTAGCCCGATGTTACTGCTGTATTCACCGGCACCAGCCGCGCCTGCAATGCGCGGGCTTCGTCGAGTTTCCCCGCCTGCCAGAGCGCAACCAGTTCCAGACATTCGCGCGGCGCAATATTTGCCAGCGCCGCAATCGCGCCCGCCGCGCCGACTACCACCGCCGGCAGCAGAAAGCCCGCGCTCCCCGCCAGCACAGCGAAGCCCTCACGCGCGCCCGCCGCCACTTCGGCCAGCTTGGCGATGTTGCCCCCACTGTCCTTCATGCCAATGATATTGGGATGGGCAGAGAGCGCGATCACCGTCTCCGCATCCAGGTCTACTCCTGCAGTGTTGGCGGGCATGTTATAGAGCAGCACTGGCAGCGGGCTGGCGTCAGCAACGGCGAGGTAGTGCGCGCGCAGAGCGGCGTTGGTCATCTGCGCACGGAAGTGCCCCGGCGGAATCACCAGCGCCACATCCGCGCCGGACTCCGCCGCCAACCGGCAGAGCGCAATCGTTTCGCGGGTGGAGAGCGCGCCAGCACCTGCCAACACCTGCGCCTCCGCGCCCACCGCCTCGCGGATCGTTGCAATCACCCTGCGGCGCTCGTCTGCGTCCAGGTGAACCGCCTCGCCATTGGAGCCGAGCGCAACGATATTGGCGATGCCATGCGCGCGTAGCCGCGTGATGTGTTCGCGTAGCGCCGGCAGATCGAGTTCCTCATCGGCGTCGAAGAAGGTCGGCACCGGCGGATAGATGCCAGCAATGTTCATTTGGTTGACGTTCCTCTCACTACGACTGCTTCGCGGGGCGCGAGAGGATCGCCGGATCGCTGCCGACGATCTCCAGGAAGCGGATGACCTGGCGAATCAGGTGGTAGTAGTTGGGGATGTGATATTTCTCGTTGGGTGCGTGAATGTTGTCATCCGGCAGGCCGGTGCCCATGAAGATGATCGGCACATGCAGTTCGCTGTCGAAGAGCGCGCCGACCGGAATCGAGCCGCCGGAACGTTCATAGGCTGGTGGCGTGCCCCACTCTTGCTCCAATGCCTGCTCTGCCGCGCGCATGAAGATGTTATCCACCGGCACCAGCACCGCATCGCCACCGTTAATCTCGTGAACGGTCATCTTTACTCCTGGTGGGCATAGCTCCGCAACGCGCTTCTCCAGCAACGCCAATACCTCGGCTGGGCGCAGACCCGGTGGCAGGCGCAGGCTCACTTTGGCAGTCGCCTCGGCGGGGATGACGGTTTTCGAGCCGTCCCCTATGAAGCCACCTTTGATGCCATGTACTTCCAGCGTCGGGCGGGCGGTGGCGCGTTCGATGGGGTCTATGCCCTCCTCACCGGGCAATACATCAATGCCCATCTCCTTCATCATCTCCGCTGGCACATCCACCGGATTGCGCTTCCACAGCGCGCGTTCTTCGTCTGTCACGGGTTGCAGGCGCTCGTAGAGTTCGGGGATGGTGATTTTGCCATCGGCTCCTTTGAGGCCCGCCAGTACCAGCGCCAGCGCGTGGATAGGATTTGGGCCGACGCCGCCGAATTCGCCGGAGTGCAGATCATGTCGCGCGCCCTGCGCATGTATCTCGGTGTAGATGATGCCGCGCAGCCCATAGACCAGCGAGGGCACGCCCGGCGCTGGCATGCCGGTATCTGCCACCAGCGCCACGTCACTGGCGAGCCGTTCCGGATGCTCTTTGACATACGCCTCGATGGCTTCGCCACCGGCCTCTTCTTCGCCCTCGATCAACACACGCACATTGACGGGCAGCGACCCATTGTGCGCGTGCATCAGCGATTCGAGCGCCTTCACCAACCCATACATCTGCCCTTTGTCGTCCACGGCGCCGCGCGCATAGAGGTTGTCGTTGCGAATCTCTGGCTCAAAGGGGTCACTGAGCCACTGGTCTCTGGGGTCTACCGGCTGGACATCATAGTGACCGTAAAGCAGGACAGTGGGCTTGCCTTCGGCCTTCAGCCATTCGCCGTAGACGAGCGGATGCCCTGCCGTTTTGATGACATTGACGTTCTCGATGCCGGTGCGCGTCAAGGCGTCTGCAACGAACTGAGCGGCGCGCTCGACATCTTGTTTGTGTTCCGGCAGTGTGCTGATGCTGGGAATACGCAGGAGCGCCTTCAATTCTTCGAGGAAGGCGTCGCGGTGCTGTTCGACATAGGCGAGCGCCGCCCCGGTAGTGGTATCGCTGGTAGACATGCTGGCTTCCTCTTCTCGTCTGTTGTTTGGTATCTATTGCTATTCAGCATGTTACAGCATGTTGCAGGCACGTTGCAAAGATGTGTCTTCAGCCTTCTCGTGCGCTACAGGATGGCGCAAGAACTGTAACCACTCCGCCATGCTTCCTTCATACTTGCCCGCCATACTTGAATCATCTCTTGTGGGTAGTTGGCAGTAAGACATGAAAGGAGGATGCGGCTCCTTGCGCGCTTACCTGAAGGTAAGCCTGGTCTGCCGCAGAGTACAGCAATGGGTACAGTTATCGAAGTCCAGAGGTTGCACAAAGAGTATGGATCCCTGGTCGCCGTGGACGACGTATCCTTTCAGGTGATGGCTGGCGAGATTTTTGGCTTGCTCGGCCCCAACGGCGCGGGCAAGACGACCACCGTTGAATGTTTACAAGGGTTACGGCATGCCGATGGTGGCCAGATGCGCGTCTTGGGTCTGGACCCCTGGAAAGAACGGTCCAGCTTGCGGCGACGCATTGGCAGCCAGCTACAGGAATCGGCGCTGCCAGATCGCCTTAAGGTCTGGGAAGCCCTGGACCTGTTTGCCACCACATCCCTCAGCCGCTCTGCGCGCGAACAGTTGTTGGAGCAGTGGGGGTTGGCTGATAAGCGCAATACCAGTTTTTCCAGCCTTTCTGGCGGCCAGCGCCAACGGCTGTTTGTGGCGCTGGCATTGGTCAACCAGCCAGAAGTCGTCTTTCTGGATGAAGTGACGACCGGCCTCGATCCAGCGGCGCGACGCACTACCTGGGACCTGATTGAGCAGATACGTGAACGTGGCACGACGGTAGTCCTGGTGAGTCATTTCATGGATGAGGTTGAGCGGCTCTGCCAGCGCGTGGCAGTGGTGAATCATGGCCGCATCGTGGCCCTGGATACCCCAGCGAGATTGGTTGAGCAACGGGCGCAGCAGAGGCGAGTGCTGTTTCATTGGGAGGGAGAGCCACTTTCCTGGCTCGAATCTCTGCCACATGTGCGTGCCGTCCAGCAGCAGGGGAACCAGGTGGAAGTGCAGGGCGATGGCGCAGTGTTTCAGCATGTGGCGGCTGCGCTGTTGCAGCGAGGGATCGAGCCAGATGATTTGCGAGTAGAGCGTCCCACCTTGGAGGAGGTTTTCCTTCAGATGGTCGGCAAGTCAGACGAGGAGTAATAGCCATGCGCACTTTGATGAAAACCACGTGGGTCGAACTCAAACTCTTCGCCCGCGAGCCTCTAACGGTCCTGTTTACCTTTGCCATTCCGTTCGTCGTACTTTTTGTCCTGGGCGGTGTGTTCGGCAACCGGCCCGCTGACCCTCATGTGTACCGGGGCTTTGGCATCCTGAATTACTACGTGCCGGCATACATTGCGCTGGTCGTGGCGGCCATCGGCCTGATTGCGCTACCGGTACATCTGGCGGCCTATCGTGAGCGTGGGGTGTTGCGGCGCTTTCGCGCTTCGACGATTCCGGTCTGGAGCGTCTTGGGGGGACAGGTCGCTGCGACGTTCCTGATTGGGGTACTGGCGAGCTTGATTCTGGTAGTTCTTGCGCTGGCCGTGTATCACACCAGGAGTCCTCAGTCGCTTGTTGGTGTGTTGGCAGCTTTTTTCCTGGGTGCTATCATGTTTGCCACGCTTGGTCTTTTTCTGGGCTTGGCCCTGCCCACAGCTCGCGCAGCCCAGGGGGCGGGTGTCCTCCTGTGGTTTGTGATGATGCAGATCAGCGGTCCTGGCGCGCCGCCTGAGGTGCTGCCCACGGCCTTGCTGCGGGTAGCAGATGCCACACCGTTGAAGCATCTGGTGGTGCTGATGCAGGATCCGTGGTTCGGCCTCGGCTGGAACGGCCCAGAGATGCTGATTGTATTAGGGTTCTTTGTTGTGGCGGCTCTGCTCACGATTGTCTTCGCGCGCCGGAGCTAAGGATAAGCGGGCAGACCAAAAAAGCTGGTTCATCCACCGTTTCACGTGAAACAGTGGATGAACCATGTCTGCTTATTTGCCCCTAAAGATACGTTCAGCGGCGATAGCGCGGCCCGTTGCGGCGTCCACTTGCAGCAGTATGGCGTCGAGTCCCAGCGGACCGTCTGTGGGGCGAGTGCCCTGGAACTTGCCAGTGGTCATGAAGCGTAGGAACGCTTCGCGCTCGAACCCGATGATGCCGTCTCTGCCGCCGGTCATGCCAACGTCTGAAACGTAGGCCGTTCCGCCGGGCAGGATGCGCAGATCGGCGGTGGGAACGTGCGTATGTGTGCCAAAGACTGCCGCGACCTGACCGTCGAGTTGCCAGCCGATGCCCTGTTTCTCGCTGGTGGCCTCGGCCTGCATATCCACCAGAATGATCTCCGCTCCGGCCTCCTGGAGTTCACGAACCCCCTGGTCGGCGGCGGCGAAGGGTGAAAGAACCGGCGGCCTCATGAAGAGACGCCCCAGCAGATTGAGAATGCCCACACGCACGCCGGCCACCATCAGCGTATTCCAGCCACGCCCAGGCATAGGTTTCTCGAAGTTGATGGGGCGGATGAGGCGCGGCTCGCGTTCCAGCACCGGATTGATGCTTTCCTGGTCGAAGGCGTGGTCGCCCAGTGTCACGAAGTCCACTACAGAGAGCAGCAACTCCGCCGTCTCTGCGGTCGCGCCGAAGCCGTTGTCGGCGGAGTTTTCGCCGTTGGCGATCACGGCGTCCAGCGCAAGGTTACGGCGCAACTCCGGCACGAACGTCTGAATGGCGGTGCGCCCCGCCGGCCCGACAACATCGCCAATAAAGAGCAGACGCATTATGCGGTCCATCTGGCGCCTCCATTCAGTGCTGACGGCCTGGGTGATGATCTATTCGCATTGTACAGCGGATGCGAAATAGTTGCTGCGCTCGCTGTAGAGCGCGTAGATAAAAGTATATAAGGCGACCGTCTCGCTCACCTGCAACTCATGTTGCAAGGAAGGCGTAGGAAGTTATGCTGTTGTGTTCGCGCTGGGCTGATGCAGCAATGAGACGTGATGAGACATGATGAAACCAGGAGGAGCCGTTGTATGCGTTACGTGATTCGCGAGAAGTTCTTTGCGCTTGGGGAAGATTCGGCCATCACCGACGAGGCCGGTCAGACCATCTACACCGTTGATGGACATGTCTTCAGCCTCCATGATACGCTCACTATCCGCGATAACGCCGGGCGGGAGGCAGCTCAGGTGCAGCGCCAGTTGATTTCCCTCACGCCAACCTACTACATTACCCGCGCGGGCCAGGAAGAGGCGGAGGTGCGCAAACAGTTCTTCAGCCCGTTTGTTGACCGCTTCACCATAGATATTCCGGGCGGTGAGGACCTGAGTATGTCTGGCGACTTTTTTGAACACGAATTTACGATCAAACGCGGCAGTACCGTCGTTGCTACTGTCTCCAAGCAATGGCTGAGCCTCACCGCTACCTACGGCGTAGATATCGCTGCTGGCGAAGATGATCTCCTCATTCTTGCCAGTGTCCTGGCGCTGGACCTGGCGGAAGATCGAGAGCGCCACTGACACAGCGCCATCATCAATGTTTCACGTGAAACATCTGTCGTAGGGGATGAATGCCTGGATGCGCCTGCTATTCCTGGCTTGCTGAATTGCCAGCGCGCCGCTCCTGGATGATGCGCAACGCTTCGTCATAGGAGCGCGCCAGCGCCAATGGGCGTTGTTCTTGCTCTGCGGCGGTTTCGGTTGCTGGTGTGTCATTGAGCGAGTTGTACTGCGCAGCGAGCGCCATACCAGGGGCGACTTCGGGGCAGGCGTGCGTGACAAATGCGTCGAGCACCATGCGCCAGGCCGTCTCAGCTTCCGGCGCCAACTCCAGCCCGGCGACATCGAAGAGCATCGCGTATTGTCGCCATGTTCCCGGCGGCATCAACGCCTGCATCTTCCTGCCGATAGCCTTGAAGACCCAGGCGACATCAGTGCTCTGTCGCACGGGGCAGCCGATGAAACTGACGCGCACGAGGTCGTGGTCTGCGTCGTAGACCACCTCTGTCACCTCACTATAGGCTTCTACCATCAGACGGTCATAGTGCTGTGCCTCGGTTTCCGTCGTGTCCGTCGTGTCTGTCGTGTGTGTTGGGTCTGCTGCTCTCGCCTCCTCAGTGGATGACGGCTCCGCCTCCTCTCTCGTTTTCGTCACGACTGGCTTGACCGGCGCTACTGGTGTCTCTTCGAGATCAGACAGGAAAATGGCAGGCATGGCAGGGTCATCATCCTGCGCGACGGCATCCGGCGTGTGTGCTGTAGGCGCCTCATCCTCAGCCGTTGCCATGCCTTGAATAATCGCTGGCCAATCTGCTGTGTCGAACTGGCCAGACTCCTCGAATACATCCGTGAACATATTTGTCGCGGGCGTCTCATCCTGCGCAGGCGTTGCCTGTTCTTGCGTCTGTTCAGGATGCGATGGGAATGGGCTATCTGATGCGGTTGGTGGCTCCTGTGACTCCGGCGCGGGGGATGCCGCGATTGTTGCCGTGAGTTCACTGGTATCCGCATCCTCCGTGTTCGTATTCTCGGTGTTCGTGTGTTCTGTGTCCGTATCCTCTTGCGGTTCAGCGAGTGGCACGAAGGGCAACGCGCCTGCCCCGGTTGGCAATTCAGTCAATTCTTCTATTTCATCCGCCGTCTCGATCTTCGCGCCTTCCACAGACGCATCATCTTCCTGCTGGCTTGGCTGCGCCTGCTGCTCGTCGGTGTCCTGCTCCTCAGCCCCTTCTCCTGGCATGGGGTGATCTGCTTGTTCCGCGTGCACGCCAGCGTCTTCCGGCAATGGCACGGTTGGTGGAGGCCGTCGGATGGAGCGCAGTTTGACCGTTGGCGGCAGGTCATCCGGCACCGGCACTGCTGTCATTGGCACCGTTGGCAGCGCAGTAAACGTTGGCTGCTCATCCACTTCTCCTGTAGCAGCGGCATCTTCCACCGGTGCGATTTCATGTTCATGCTTGGCCTGATCGTGTTGCTCTGTGGGCGCGCGTGGGAATGCTGGCAGCGATGGAAGCGTCTGCTGCATGACGAGCGCATCAGTGTTACCCTTTGCCTCGTCTGTGTCGCGCGCAGATGCAGCAATCGCCGGCGCGAGCGCAGGTCCGGCCAGCGGCGGCAGCGTGGGGCGTGTTGGTATCAGCGTGACGGTATCGGGGTCTGTGTCGCCCGCCTTACCGTCCGCGCTGGCGAGCGGCTGAGACAGCGCGGGTATCGGCATGGTCGGCTGCGCATCCATTTCTTCCGGTCCTTCAGATGTCTCAGGTGTCTCAGTTTTTGAGACGAACGCCTGCACATCGCCGGTGGTGGCCTCAGTATCGCTCCCGGCTGTGCCTTCGGGCTGCGTTGGGGCGTTTGCCATCTGTGCATCCTGCTCCATTTGCTCGATGCGCGCGATGGCGCGGTGGAAAGAGGTATCTGCCGAGAGCCGGAAGCTAGGTGAGGGTTGGTTGGGGAAGAGCGTGCCCTCCGTCGCGTTTGAGTACCACGTCGTTGCCTTCCATGCGCCTTCTGGTGGTGGGGCATCCTCATCGTTGAGTTCGTCCTGCTGGTCTTCGCGATCTGAACGTGGCTGCGCCAGCGGTCCTCCGGTCACGAGAATCACTGCTCCGGCAGCCAGCGCCAACCCCAGCACGATGATGACGATGAGTACGATCTGGCCGATATCCATATGGCGCCTCCACTGCTGCCCAAAAAGCCTCACTTGCCTCAAATGCCTATTCCAATCGCTCCTGACCGTCCCGATGGTTTCGCAATCCAGAATAGGGGAAGCTACTCGCCCGCCAGTCTAGCACAAGGCGCCCTGACGGTCAAACGCTACGCTTCTGAAGGCGCTTGAGAAACGGGTAAAAATGCAACAACTTCTACGAGTGATTCTGCGGATTGTCGCTGGTTCTCCACCCGCTGCTCAGGCATACTTACCTTCATGGATTCCAGTGGAATCGTGTACCAGGCGTTGCGGATGATCGAGGTGTAGCATACTACCACTTCATTATGCGTAGGGGATCGGATAAGCCGTCAGAAAAGAGACGTAGCCGCCGTAGTTTCTAGAAGATAGATCGCTTCATTTTTTTTCTATTCGACTAGATTGCCGCACGGCGTGTGGCAGGTGTAGAGGAGAGAGCCGATGGGAAGCACATTTTGGGTCTGTAGCCGCTGTAAGCAGCCCTCGCCGCAGGGCACTCGTTACTGCCCGCATTGTGGTGAGGCGCTCGACCCTGCCCTGATTGCAGAGTTACACGAACTCTACCGGCGTGTGCAGGTCCTCGATGCGCTGGCTGCCGCTGGCGAAGGCGGAGAAACCGTCGCCGATCTGCGCGAACGCTACCGCACGCGCTATCTGAGCCTGCGGAGTGCCGCACCTTCGACGGCACAATCCGCCACCATGCCTGCCGCAACACCACCTCAAGCAACACCTCGACCGGCTCCAGCTTCCCAGCCGGTCCAACCAACGCCGCTCTCGCCAGCGGCTCCAGCAGCATTGCAGCCTGTGATGCCGCAGCTCTCTCAGTCAGTTCAGCCGGTGCAGCCCGTGGGGAGCGTCTTTTCGTGGCAGGCGTTCATCGCTGAACAGGCGATTGCGATCATGGCATATCTTGGCGGCTTTCTGCTGCTGATTGCCACGCTGACGCTGGAAGTTGGACGCTGGCAGGGGTTATCTGACCTTTCCAAGCTCATTGCCGTGGTGCTGGTTTATCTGATTTTCGGCGTCTCCGGTCTGGCGCTGCGCCGTTCTGCCACGTTGCGCACGGTCGGGCGCACCTATCTGGGTGTCTTTGCGCTGATGACACCGCTGGTTGCGCTGGCGGTCTATCGCTATGAGTTGCAGGGACTTGGCATGCCGGTCGCTGGCATGGTGTGTCTCGCGGCTGCCTACGCCTGCGCCGTCTATCTGGCGCTCGGCTTGCGCACGAACTTCGTCACCTATGTCTATCTTGGCTGGGTGGCGTTGCTCGTCTCCGCGCTGGCGTTGGATTTCTGGGCGGATCGCAGCGGCCAGTGGATGATGCCAGATCTGGCGCTGGCGTCGCTCGTGTTGCTCGTGCCATCCCTGACGCGCCGCGCTGCGCGCCCATCTCCTACGCTGGACATGCTGGCGGCTCCTGGCTGGCAGACCGCTGCCGTCAGTTCGCTCGTCGCCGCTGGTGGCACGTTGATCTATGGCCTCGCCTATTTTTCCTCTTCCAACGCACTCAATCCTATCGCCTACAACAAGATGCAATTTGCGCTGGATGCCCTGGCCGTCACCGTGCTGGCAGTGGGATGGAGCTTCGCCTGTCGTCGCATCCCGGCCTTGCGCACGCAGAAGGTGTGGCAAACACTATCCGATGCGCTGGTCGCGGTCTTCGCCGCATTGGCTGGTATCGGCATCGCTGCCTGGGCAGGCGCTGATTCGGGTGGCATCGCCTGGACGCTGGCGCTGCTGGCGCTGGCAGAGTTCGCCGCAGCCGTAGCGCAGCAACGGCGCGCGCCGCAGGAATATCCGCTGCGCTATGTGCTGGAGATTATCGCGCTCACGCTGGCGTTTGCCGGCTTCGTCATTCGCGCAGCGGTGGCCGACCCCAACTGGCCGCTGCTGGCGGTGTTGCTGGCCGGGCTGATCGTCACGCTGGGCATCGCGCTCATCGAACACGCGCGCTGGTGGACATTGGTGAGCGGCTTCTGTCTGATCTATGGGTTTCACGTGGCCTATGTCGGCGTGCTGGCGTCGCTGCCGCATCCCCCGCTCAGCCAGATGCCCCCTGAGCAGTTCGCCATGTTCGTCAAATTGCTGGTTGTGGGACATACGGCGCTGGCGTTGCTGGTCTGGCTGCTGGCGCTCTTCCTGGGCAGAGCGGGCGCAGATGTGGCGTTGCGTCGCTATTGCCCGCCCGCCGCCATTGTGGCGTTGGCCGCCGCGCTCTATACCCTCGTCTTTCTCCCAGGTGCACAGGATAATCTCTTCCAGGCGGCTATTCTCGGCGTGCTGGCGCTGGCGGCGTTTGTTGGGAGCTGGCGCATCAATTGGCCGTTGCCCGGTGGATTGGTCAGTGGCTTCTTCGGCGCACTGGCGGTGGTGCCGCTCTTCATCTATGGCGCGGGGCAGGACTGGATTACAGCGGCGGCGATCATTGGTCCCGCTCTGCTGGCGTTGGGGATTCGCCGCGCGTTGGGGCAACGCTGGGCCGTTGCGCCGTATAGCGTCGCGCTCTGGTCGGCGCTGGTAGGTGGGCTGGTCTTGACGGCGCGCCTGTTCTTTATTCATTCACCTGCACAGGCCGGGGTGGTCGCCGCCACATTCCTGGGCATCTCGTTCCCAACATGGGTGCTGCTGGGCGTCGTCCTCTTGATCGTCGTCGCGGCGTTGCAAGAGCGCGCCTGGTGGATGACGACCATCGCCGGCCTCTTCGCTTTCTGGGCGGCGGCGCTGCCCGCCTCGCATCTGGCGGCGTTCATCCTGGTGATTGCGCTGGCGGTGGTGGCGACCGCGCTACGCCGTTTCTACGGGCGGTTCTGGAATGTCGGTCTGCTCGCCGGCGCGGCGCTGGCCTCGTTGATCGTTGTCCTCGATCTCAATACGCTTGGCGACACCTCGATCAAGTGGCAGGTGGCGGCGCTGATTGCCTTTGCGGTGGTGGCCTATGCGCTGGCGGCGCTGGCGCGTGAACCTGCCATGACCTATGCGTCCATTTTCTATATGTTGCTGGCGGTGGCGCTGATACAGGGGCATCATGCGCTGCTGGTGACGCTGCTCTCCACGCTGGCGCCAGTGGTGTTCGCGCTGGCGCTGCGACTCTCGCAACGCATCAGCCTCGTCTGGCGTATCGCGCCCTATGCCATTGCTTTTGAGTCGTCCTTCTTTACGCTTGCCCATGTGCAGCCCTTCGCGGCGGGGACGATTGAGGCGTTGCTGTTGGTCTTTGCTGGTCTTGCCCTCATCGCCACGCTGGTAGAGCGCCAGGTATGGGGTGGTGTTGCGGTCGTCCTGTACGCGGGCATGGCAGCTTTTGCACAGCCGGACGCCCATGCGCTACTGCCGCTGGCGCTGGGGTTGGCGGCGCTGGGGTTGCTCGTCAGCAAGCTGGATGGCCCGCGCTGGGCATTGCCGCTGTATGTGGCTGCTATCATCGCCACCGTCACCACAGCGATTCAAGGGCTGGCGTTTCCTGGCTTCGAGGCGTGGGCGCTGCTGGCGCTGGCGGTGATGTCGTATCTGCTGGCGTGGCTGGAAGCGCGCCCGGAGGTGTTGCCGCTGCCGTTGCTGCTGGCGGCGCTTTCGCTGGCCGCCGCCGCGAGCGCACGCCACCTGATCGGTGTGCAGACGGTGATCGCGTTTGTCGCGCTGAGCTGGCTGTATTATGGCGCGGCGCTGCTCTGGCAACGCCTGCCGGGACTCGATGGCGATGTGCTGCTCTTGTGGCCGAGCGCGCAAACGCCACAAAGCGCGAGCCATCGCGTAGCTGTGCGCACGACTGGCGTCATCATACATCGCTGGGGTGGCGTGATCGCGGCGAGTGGAACGGCGCTGGCGGCGATGCTGGCCCCGGATGCTTTTACGATACGCGCGGCGGGCACCGAGGCGGTGGTGCTGGCGCTGGTTGGGCTGGCGGGCCTGCTGGCGGTGTTGACGCGCATGCCGCGCTTCCATCTGGCGTGGTATGTAGCGGGTGGATTGGTGGCGCTGGCGCTAACCTATCAATTGCGCTGGTTCGGCGCCGATAATCTGCAACTTTTCATCCTCTCGCCGGGGAGCTATTTCCTGCTGGTTGGCGCGCTGCTACCCAGCGATCACCGGCTGCGCAATCCACGGACGGCGGCGCAACTCTTCTCGCTGTTGGGCGCGCTGGTGCTGATGCTGCCATCATTCATCCAATCGCTCCAGCTTGATCCTTCCTGGCTCTACGCGCTGATTCTCACCATTGAGTCGCTGCTGATTACCGGCTTCGGCGTGGGCACGCGCTCGCGTTTGCTGGTGCTGGCGGGGACGGCGTTCCTGGTGCTGGCGGCGCTCCGTAGCGCGGTGCTGGCCGTCAATTCGGGGGTGCCGGTGGCGTTGGTGATCGGTGCAGTGGCGCTACTGCTGATGGGGTTGGCGACGTGGCTGAGCCTGCGGGCGCGGCGTGCCGGTGGCGTCATGTGACCATCTCGTGATCCCAGAAGAGAGGTGTTTCACGTGAAACATTGCACTTATTGATTAGCAGCGCAGAAAGGACGGTTCACAATGGCAAACGCAACGTCACCGGGAACAGGTGATGCGCAGCCACGTCAATCACTGCTGCTCACGCTAGCTGGCCCTATCGTACTCCTCCTGGGCGGCGCGCTCGCCATTGGCGGATTATTCCTGCCCTGGTATCACTCCGATGCGCGCTATCTGGTGGGCGATCCCTACCCGCAGGATTTCCAGCCTTACATACCTGCAACTTCCTATGGTGGTCTGTTGGGCAACGGCGAAACACGCATGTTGTTCGTGTTTGCGCTTGTCTCAGTTGCCGCTGGCCTCATCTGCCTGCTCATAGATATCATTCCAATCTTGCGGCAACGGTGGTTGCTCAGTGGCTCGGTTTTGCTGCCAGGGATTGTGGCCCTGCTGGTTGGTCTGCTCAGCACGGCGCTCGTCGCTGGCCGGGGCGCACTTGTCAATGCGTTTGCCACAGTGCCCAATATCATAGATGGCGGCTATTTTGTCTCGCTGGTGGGCTACATACTCCTGGTGCCCGGCGCTATCATGCTGATGGTGGGGCAGAACAGCCTCCGACGGGCGATTGCCACTGCTTCACCAGTCTCTCCGGCGCCAGTTCAGGCACGCCCAGCGCGCCGCAAATCGCTGGGCGTCGCGCTGCTGCTAGAGTGGCTGATCCCTGGCAGCGGCGCGATGTACGTCGGCCAAACTGGTATGGGTAGCGGCTGGCTCGTGGGAACGTATATCGGTGGATTGGTGCTAAGCCTGTTCATTTTCGCCGTCATCAACACGATGGATGAGCTTGGGTCGTTTCCCTATCAGCCGCTCAATCCGTTTCCCACGATTGCAATTGTGGTGATTTTGCTGTCGCTTGGCATCTGCTGGCTCGTCGCGCGGCTGTTGGCGGTGGCTGGCCAGGTGCGCGCCTATAATCAGCAAATCGCTGTTTCAGGCACAGCATCCGCCTATCCGCTGCCATTCGTCGCTGGACAGGTTATCAGCGGTTCAGCGTTGGCCATCCTGCTCTCCTTCATTTTGCTCTCGATAGCGGCGTTGATCCCGCTCTTTGGGTCCTCTTTACCAGCCTTGCTGGCGCTGGCGTTCTGGCTGGCGCTGCTGCGTCTGGCGCAGGTGTCTCCCTGGCGTGCGCTCCTCGAAACCGTCGCCGGCGTGGCGCTGGTGCAGCTTGTGGCGCTACTGGGGAGCTGGTTGATCGAAGCCAGCCGGAATCTCTCGTTTGCGCCGTTGCATACCTTCCTGGCCGTGAATCCACTAGCATTGTTCATTGTCGCATTTCTTCTTCCCATCGCGATGGCGAGCGGCATCGGCTGGGGCGCAGCACTGCTCTTCGCGCCCTGGCTGCGGGTGCGCCGCCAGCCGTTGATTAGCAACTCCCTTCCGCTCGCCAGCATCGCCTTGTGCCTGGGTGTTGTCGTTTCGCTGTTGCTCTATCCGCTTCACCTCAAGCTGCTGCAACCAGATGTATCAGGAGCCTACGGTTTTGGAACGCAGCGTCTCCTCTACTTTTTGCTTGCGCTAGCCCTCTGTGCCGCTGGCATCCTGGCATCCGCTGTCATCGCGGGTGTGCGGTTGCGGCGTGCCCTCGCTCAGCAACTATAAACGGGTGATGTTTCACGTGAAACATTACACCAGGTACCCCTGGCAGTAGGGCGGATTTGCGTAGTTCCAGCCGCCGGAGGGGTCCAGCGTGATGCAGGGCAGTTGCGCCGGGCCGTTGTCGCCGCTCTCCGGCGGTAGCGCCTGCCCACTGAGGAAGAGATCGTTGGTGCAGATGCCGCCGGAACAGTAGCGACTGGTCTGCAATCCCGGCGGCGCGACGAATGCCGTCTTTGGCAGCCCTTGCTCCGCCGCCAGCATGCCGCGATTCCAGATTGGCGCAGCCCCCGCGATGCCCTGCACCTGTTGCATGGGAGTGGAGTCGTTGTTGCCGACCCAGACGCCCATCGTGTAGTCGGTGGTATAACCTATGGTCAAGGCATCAACGTAGTTCTGGCCGGTGCCGGTTTTGGCGGCGGCGGGCCAGGCGTTGGGTGAATCGCCCTGATATCGCTGGCAATCGCTGGCGCTGGGGTCGAGATAGAGCGCGCTACAGAGACCGAACTCCTGGCTGCGCGCCCGATTGTCGCTCAGGATGCTGGTTATCATATACGCCACGCGCGGATCGAGGACACGCACCGGCTGTGGCTGCTGATAGGAGAAGATGGCGTCGCCGCTGCCATCGGCAATGCGATCAATGACATGTAGCGGCACGAAATCGCCGCCGTTGGCAAAGACCGTATACGCCTGGACCATCTCATAGAGCGGAATATCCAGTGACCCCAGCGCGCTCGATAAGCCCCAATCGCCCTGCCAGCCGGTGATGCCCATGCGTTCGGCGGTGCGCTCCACGGCATCCAGCCCGGCGAACTGCATCACTTTCACTGCAGGGATGTTGAGTGAGTCTTGCAAGGCCTGGCGGAGCGTGATCTCGCCGTGAAACTGGTTCGCCTGGATGTCGAGCGGCTTATACGCGCCACCTGCCGCGCCACCAGGAAACGCCGTCGGCATATCAGCGACCACCATCCCTGGCGCCCAGCCCTCGGCAAAGGCGGCGGCATATACAATGGGCTTGAAGGTCGAAGCTGGCGCGCGATACCCCTGCGTGACGACATCGAAGTTGCCACCAATCGCCGGATTGGTATAACTCGCGCTGCCCAGCAGCACGCGCACCGCGCCGCTGTGCTGGTCCACCAAGAGCGCCGCGCCATTGGTGGCATGCTCATTGCGCAACAACTGCCCCGTCTCCACATCCACATCTGTGCCGGTGAGATGGCTGGTTATTATGTCCTGCACCTGGTTTTGCAGGCTGAGGTCCAGCGTCGTATAGACGCTCAAGCCCGAACGCGAGAGCAGGTGCAATTGATGTGAGCCAACAAGTTGGTCAAGTTGGAAGCGCACGAGTTGGATAAAGTGTGGAGCAAGATTTTGCTGCTGGGTGGGATGGAAGAATGTGGGGCGTTGCGCCTCACGCCAGGCGGCGTCTGCTTGCGCCTGCGAGATCGAGCCATAGCGAACCATCGCCTGTAACACAGCGGTAAAGCGGTCATCGGCGTGTTGTGGATGGGCCAGTGGGTCATTGAGGTTGGGGTTCTGCGGAATGCCCGCCAGCATCGCCGCCTGCGCCAGATCGAGGTGTTGCGCCGCCGTCACGCCGCTGGCTGGGTCGTCGCTATAGCCGAAATACTCGTGCGCCGCCGCATCTATGCCATAGGCGGTTGGGCTGTAGGGAATCGAGTTGAGATACATCTCCAATATCTGGCGTTTGGAATACAGGCCATGCTCCGTGACGCCGAACGCCAGGACCGCCTCATTGAGCTTGCGGGTAAAGGTGACGTCACCGCCCAGCACTTGATTCTTGATGAGTTGCTGTGTGATGGTGCTGCCGCCCTGACCGATGCGCCCGCTGCTGAGATCATCGGCGGCGGCGCGCAGCATCGAGGTGAACGAGACGCCCTGATTCTTCCAGAAGTCGTGATCTTCGATGGCGAGCGTCGCGTTGACGACCGTGACCGGCATCTGCGCCAGCGTGATGCTATGCTGCGCGCCCTCGTTGTCGAACTGATAGAGCAGCACCCCATGCCGGTCGTAGATGCGCAGGCTGTCGTGCGCCGCAACATTCTGCTGCATGCGCGTCAGAATCGGCAACTCCGCGTGATAGTAGGCGTTCGCCGCCAGCAGCGAGCCGGTCGTCAGCGCCAGCAGCAGCGTTGCCGTCAGGAAGATGAACGCCAGCATCCCCAGGGTCATCGTATACGCGCGGCTCCCCTGCCGGAAGCGCATAGTGCGCTGGCGACTACGAAAATAGCGCAACCGCTTGCGTATCACACGCTTGCGTGGGCCGCGCCGTCTCGCCGTCCGGTGTGCGCCGCTCAAAGCAGGAAACAACTGGCTCGAATCGAGCATAGCAGTTCCTTATCCCTTTCCTTCTTTTCAGCATGTTCAGCATGTTTTTGGCAGACATGGGCAACATGCTGAACACTAGCTGAGGCAGCCTCGACCAACCCTCTATCTCTCAGACACAGGCAGGGAAGCCAAAGTTCATACCCCGGTGACAAACAGCCTATAGAGGAATCCGCGCCAACCGGCACATTGGGGACATTGCATCCGGGAACGTTTCACGTGAAACTCACATAATTTGCTGTGCAGGTCGTACAGCCCCCTCCTCATCGTCATATGTGGCACGTCGTGTTTGTTCCACGTTCCAAGAATCTTTCACCTCAACCCTTGACAAAGGATATTCTGATCTATATACTCGGATTAGGATAATTTGCCACGGATAATAGTGGGCGAGTAACATCGCCCGGAATAAAAGTGGAGAAGCAAACGATGACGAAACGTAAGGTGAGCAATCCGCTGGCGCTGGCGGTGCTGGCGTGCCTCACAGAACACCCCATGCACCCCTACGAAATGGCGACCACGATGCGTGAGCGCGGCAAAGATCAGAGCATCAAGCTCAACTATGGCTCGCTCTACACGGTGGTCGAGGCGCTGCAACAGCATGGCCTGATCGTCGCGCAGGAGACCGAGCGCGAGGGCCGCCGTCCCGAACGCACCATCTACCGGCTCACCGATGCCGGTCGCATGGAGTTGATTGATTGGGTGAGCGAACTGCTTGGCAGGCCGGTCAAAGAGTACACCAGGTTTGAGGCAGGGCTTTCGCTTGGCGGCGTGTTGCCGCCGGAGGATGTGGTTGCGCTGCTCACACAACGCTGCTCCCTCCTGGAAATGGAGATCGTCCAGCAGCGTTCCCTGTTGCAGTTCTCCGCGCAGCAGGGATTGAAGCGGGTGTTTCTCATCGAGAGCGAGTATCTGCTAGCAATGCGCGAGGCAGAGCTTGCCTGGGTTCGCAGGCTCATCGAAGAAATCACATCGGGCACACTCGATGGCGTCACTGAATGGGCTGCCTATCGCGCTGCCGCAGACGCCGCAATGGCAGCAGATCGCGAGCGCGAAGAACCCGAAGCGCCTGAGACGGCTGAACAGAGAAATGAGGAGTAGTCATGAGTTCCATGTCACAGCATCCCGGCCACGACCAGATTTCCTCGGCGCCGGTGAGCGTCCTTCGTACAACAGCCGCTGTGCAACCAGCTCCGCCTATAGCGCGCCTCATCCGCTGGCTCACGCTGGGTGCCGTCGTTGGTCCGATTCTTTTCACTCTGGCCTGGATGATTCTGGGTAAACTCAGCCCTGGCTACACCGCCTGGGGCATCCACTTCGCGCCCTATTCGCCTATCAGCCAGCCTATCAGCGGCTTGGGACTCGGCTCTACTGCTCCCTTTATGAATGCCGCTTTCCTGCTCTGCGGGGCGCTGCTGGCGGTTGGCGCAATCGCCGTCTTTCAGACCGTCCAGGAGATAGGCGCTGTGTCACGTTGGACCTGCACTGTGCTGTTTGCGCTCACGGGGTTAGGGATGATGCTGGATGGCATCTTCACCTTACAGTCGTTCTTCCCGCACTTCGTGGGCTTTGCCCTGGGCTGCGGTGGGGCGGTACTGGGATTCCTCATCGCTGGACTGCTGTTTCGGCGTGTTCCCCGCTGGCGGCAATTTGGCACCTGGCTGCTCGTGGCCAGTCCGCTGACGCTTGCGCTGCTGGTTCTCTCCCAGGTCACGTTCAATCAGACCGCCATTATCGCCGGGCATGGGGTAGCCGGGTTGACAGAGCGCATCCTTGTCGTCGAGGTCTTGCTGTGGTTTGTGGTCCTGGGCTGGCTGGCCTTCCGTCGTTCATAGCAACCATCTTGCTTTTGATAAGAGAAAGAGAGTGTACCCATGACCATCCAGCCAGCCATGTCGCATGGTGCGGCAACTGCCACCATCTCGCCGCCTGCCGTCGAGACCGAGGGACTTGCCAAAACGTATCCCAACAAGGTGCAGGCGCTCAAAGGCGTCAGCTTCATCGTCGCTACAGGCACGGTATTCGCGCTGCTTGGCCCCAACGGCGCTGGCAAATCCACCATCGTCAAGATTCTCTCGACACTTTCGCTGCCCAGCGCTGGACATGCGCGCATCGTGGGACGCGATGTCGTGCGCGAGCCGGAGCGCGTGCGGCGGCTGATCGGCCTGGTGGCGCAGAAATCGGCGGTGGACCTGGAGGCGACGGCTGCCGAGAATCTCACCTTGCAGGGGCAACTCTATGGCCTCTCCGGAGCAGAGTTGCGCGGGCGTGTCTCCGGCCTGCTGGAACGCTTCAATCTGGCGGACGCGCGCAAGCGTATCGCACGCACGCTCTCCGGTGGTATGCAGCGCAAACTTGATGTGGCGATGGGCCTGATCCATCAGCCGCAGGTCCTCTTTTTGGATGAGCCGACCACCGGCCTGGACCCGGAGGCACGCGCAGACATGTGGCGCGAGATTGCCCGGCTGGCGCGCGAGGACGGGCTGACTGTGATGCTGACGACGCACTATCTGGAAGAGGCGGACCATCTGGCGCAGCACGTCGCTATTATTGACCACGGGCAGATCGTGATCGAGGGGACGCCGGATGGCTTGAAGGGTGAACTGCGTGGTGACGCCATCCAGGTGGAGCTTGCCAGCGCCGTGCCCGAAGCTGATCTCCGCGCCGCCCTCAGCAGCCTCGGCGCGCAACTCCGCGAAATCACCATCGAGGGTCGCAGCCTGCGGGCGCGCGTAGATAGCGGTGCCAGCGCGCTGCCTGCCGTCCTTGCCGCGCTTGATGCCGCCAGCATCCGTGCTGCCACCGCGACCGTCGCCAGGCCGTCGCTCGATGATGTTTATCTGCGCCACACCGGCCACACCTATTCTCAGGATAATAGCAAAGGAGCCATCCGATGACGGCTATGCTTGCCAACTCTGCCCAGATTACCACCCGATATCTGCGCGCCTTCCTGCGCCAGCCGGGCTATGTCATCTTCACGCTGGTGCAGCCAGTCATCTGGCTATTCCTCTTCGGCCAGCTTTTCAAGCGCGTCGTCGAGATTCCCGGCTTCACCGGCGGCTCCTATATCGCATTCTTCACGCCGGGAGTTGTCGTGATGACGGCGCTCTTCTCCACTGGCTGGAGCGGCATGAACTATGTGACCGACATGGAGCGCGGCGTGATGGATCGTTTCCTCGTCTCGCCGGTGCGTCGCGGCGCGCTGATCGGTGGCGAACTCGTCTATCAGGCAGGCATGACATTGCTGCAATCGCTGATTATCCTGGGTCTTGGTCTGCTCGCCGGTGCGCGTTTTCAGGGCGGTCTCCTCAGCGTCGCGGTCTTCCTGGTGAGTACAATGCTGCTAGGGACGGCCTTCGCCTCGTACTCCAATGCGCTGGCCCTGCTGTTGCGCACCCAGAACTCGGTAATCGGCGCGGTAAACTTCGTGGTGTTGCCGCTGGCGTTTCTCTCCTCCACCTTCATGCCGATCAATCTCATGCCGCAGTGGATGCAGGATATTGCCAGGTTCAACCCGGTCAATTGGGCCGTTGAAGTTGGTCGCCAGACACTTGCCAGCAGCATTGATTGGTCGCTGGTTGGCGTGCATCTGGCCGAACTGCTGGCGCTGACCCTCGTCTGCGCCTGGCTCTCCACGCGCGCTTTCCGCGCTTATCAGCGTTCCGTCTGAGTCCCGTTTCCCACCGGCGTACTCGCGGCGTCGGTGGGAAACGAACATTATTGGAGTGCGAACTGTTGCTAATGAAAACGGTTTGCCGGAGAAGAGAGCGGAGTACTGGCAGCGAACTTGCTGTGTAGGAATAAAGGATATGTGGGACATTCTCATTATATTGGGGAGGAACGAGTATGAGCAGGAACGCACGGCAGGAGGTACAGGCAGGGCAGCTCGCGGAGCGGGGGACGGCGCTTGCAGCGCCGGTCAAGAGTTCCCGCCCGCATCCCTGGGAGATGGTCATCCATCCGTTCAAGACCATGCGCTTTGTCAATGCGTTGCGCAAAGACCACCGCATCTCGTGGTTGCGCAAGCTGTTGTACGTTGGACCGATGTTGCTGCTACTCGGCGCGTTGCTGCTGCCGGAGAGCGTGCTGGCGGCACTCGTCGCGGCAGTGTTGCCGGTTGTCGGTCCGCTCGCTAACATACCGGCGGACGCAGCGATTGATTGGGCTTTTATCGGCGTAGCTGCCTATGCGCTGCTCGGTATCCTGCCACGGGCGATTGTCAGTGAGCATCATGCGCAACTCTTTCACCCTGGCCGGATAGCCCGGCAGCGCCAGCAGCGGTAACTCGTCCGCTTGGGTCTGCTAGAACGGTGTGCCACACCAGGGCGCTGGTGTGCTGGCGAAGAGCGTATCGGCGCGCACCAGCGCACCGGTGGTCTGCTCGGCAACGCGCCCGGCCCGCGCCAGCGTGCTGAAGCGCACCCCACCCAGATAGGCAGCGCCGAGGTCCGCCACGTCGAGCGCGATATCGGCGCTATCGCTGGTCAGGACACAGCGCGCGCCGTCTGGTCCGGCTTCCAGCAGATAACGTCCGGCGGTTTGCGGGCGGAAGGCATCGGCAACCTCGAAGATGAGCCGGTCAGCCGTGCTATAGCCTCGCGCAGTGAGCGCCGCCGGGATATCCAGCAAACGTACCCACAGATCATCAGTCAGTGATGTTACGCGCAGGCGGCGCGGGTCCGCCAGCAGCCAGCGCAGCGGCTCATCCACGGAGCGGCGCTGCACCTGCACCGTCTGGATGAGATCCACTGAGAGCAGATAGCGCCAGAGGGCTGCGTAGGCGTGTGGCGTGGTCGCAACGAGGTCGCCTACCATCAGTGTGCCCGCTGGCCCAGCCTGATCCCAGTGCGGCTTGATACGATACCACGTAGCGCCGGTGATTTTGCCGGAGGCATCCAGGTACTTGACGAAGAACCGTGGCTCCGGCCCATCCATCTGCGCCGTGACGGGATGCAATGTTGCGGTCCAGCGTTCCTGGCTGCGTGTGATCGCTCCGGGCTGCTGGCGGCGCGCCTGATCGTAGAGGTCCGGCAGAATTGCCAGCGCCTCGTCGTGGTCAATCAGTTCCACGCGCCCCGCTTCGTCCAGCATATCTCGCTGCCCGTGCCGTTTGGCAAAGGCTGCATGGCGCTTATCAATTTCCAGGTTGACCTTGCTGCTAGCCAACCCATAGCCAAAACGACCATAGATGGCGCTCTCGGAGGCGGTGAGAATCGCCAGCGCTTCGCCACGTGCGGCGATGTCGTCAAGCTGGCGGCGCATGATCTTGGTGAGGATGCCCTGCCGCCGGTGCGTAGGCATGACGCCGACCCAGGTGACACCCGCCACCGGCAGCGTCGTCAGGCCGGGCAGCGTCAGATCAACCGAGTAGATACCAGCCGTCGCCACGATTTTGTTGTTCTCATCGGTGGCGATAGCCGCGAGACTGCGGTCAAACTCAAAGAGCGGCAGCCAGACGGCAGAGAGTTCGTCGCTGATGCCTTCACCAAACGCCGCGAGATTGGCGCGTTGAAATGCTGGAAACTCATCCTTTGTGATGGGTCGAAGTTCAATTGCCATAGGTTACACATGCTCCTGCCGCGCTGGAATAGCCAGCATACACCCACTGTACGCACACGCCGAGGTTGCAACGCCTCGATCAGTATATGCCAGCCACAGGAGCGCCAGCCGTGAGTTTTCTGCTAGATCAGATCCAGGCGGTAGGAATCCTCTTTGCGCGCGACGACGAAGCCCGCCCGTTGGTAGGTCGCCAGCGTCTCCGGCGTATCACCCCATGATTCCATCTCGATCACCGCAGGCGTGGGATGTTTTGCGCACACCCATTGCACCGCCGTCAGCAGCAGTGGCAGGTAGAGGTTCTCGTCTCGATATTCTGGCACGATGCCCGGCGCATCCACCCAGCCGACGGGCTGCCTGCGTTCTTTGCTCAGCCGCTCGTTCATGCTCGCGCAGCACATGCCAGCGACGCGCCCATCCGGCGCGAACAGCAGGTGGATACCCTCCTGGTCGAGCGTGGCAATCCACTGTGCTGCGGCCTCCTCCGTCACCTCATGATGGCCCCAGAGTCCGGCATAGCAGCGATTGGTCGCCTCCACAAACGTCGCGAAGCGCGTCGCGTCGTCCATCTCCGCATAGCGATGCGCACGATAGCCAGCGGGCCAGGCAGGCGCAGCGAAGGGATGGTTGCCATGCGCACGTAGCGCGGTATACGCCGCCACCGGAGTGAAACCGAACCGGCGCAGGAACGCGCCGCCCGCCGTGTGCTGGACGTTGGCATACGCGCCAAGCTGCGCCGTATTCAGGGCACGCGCACGGCTGAGCGCCCGCGCCAGCAACTCGCTGCCCAGCCCACGCCGCCGCCAATCGGGATGCACGACGATCATCACATCGCCGTGGTTCTCGTTGGGCATCTTCCAGAGCAACGCATAGCCGATCAGCCGGTTCGGATCACCCGGCTGCTCCACAACGAAACGGTCGCGCACTGGATCGTGCTCCAGCCATCCCAGTTGCTCGCGCACAGTCTCTTCGCTGATGTCGCTGCCCTCCTGGTCCACGGCTTCCGTTTCCGCCAGCAAGGTCAACAGGCGCGGCACATCGGCCTCGGGGTCAAACTGGCGGAAGGTGAATGACTCGATATCGCGCGTTTCGTTGGGCATGGTGCGCTCCTCGTATTTTCAACAAACAGCACAGTGGGCAAGGGAATGGACATAGTGTGCGTCGCCACTCATCAGACGAAGAACTGCGCTGCTTTTTACGCTACCACCCAATTCCAGTGGTGTCAGTTGTATTAGTGGTGCTGGTTATGGCGCTTGCGGGCAGCGTCCAGGCGCACCTGGAACCAGCGGGCGACCTGCTCCCACTGCTCCTCACGAATATTGCTGAAGGTGCCGACCTGAAAACTGGCGTTGAGGTCGCCATAGATGCGTCTGTAGTTCCAGCCGGTCAACTCTTGCAACTGCCCCACCCAATGTTTGACCTGCGCCTGGTGCGCCTGGGTGAGCGTCTGCGGACCCAGCCGTTCCAGGAGTTCGGGCAGCAGGCGTTGCCCTTCCTCCAACGACTCGACCCGCCCCTGTATATCCCAAATCTCGCTTCGTTGTTCGTCTAGTTCCCGCTCTAGATAGCGGGCATGAGACTGTAGCCAGCCCACTTGTGACTCAATCGTTGCTTGCCGTTCGTAGAGTGCCGCCAACGACCGATAATAATCCGCCCACACCAGCAACGGCGCGTGATCGTCTGGCCGCGCTGCGCGAACATTGGCAATCGCCTGCGCCACCTGCCGCGCATCTTGCGTGTCGCTATCGTGCTGGGTAGTGGTAGTAGGCGAGGGCGACGCATCAATGGCATCCACGGCATCAATCGCGTTGGCCACCGCATTTCGCGCCGTTTGGATAGCTGCCACTTCGCGTGCGCCGACCGTGGCCAGCCATTGCTTGATCGGCTCAGCTTTGGGCGACGGGATAGACTGAATGAGGCGTAAGAGCGTTTCGGTATCGTCGTTGCTAGTGAACATTATCAGTCACCTCCACTGGCAAGCGTTGCTGCTGTTGGATGAAAACACTCAATGCTTCCCAGGTGTCAATGCCGTTTGCCTCCGCTTGCACCAAATACGGGAAGTTGGGACCAGGTTTGACAATGCCATACATGATGGCTGTTCGTAGTGCCTGAAATAATGGCGTCTGCGTTGTAGACTGCTGGATGTCATACAACTGAAGGATGACCTGTTGGATACGTTCTTCTGGAATCGGGGGGAGTGCAGACATATTATTTGCTACTGTTGCTCCATTGTAAGCGGGCTGTTCAGCATCGAGATAGCGCTGTTCAACTGCTTCCAAGAGGTCGCTGGTGGGTAGTTCTTCCAGCACCACGAACTCAAACGCTGCTTCACCATAGCTATCCCATGCAGCTTGCAAGCGTGGCGCATGATGTTTGCCGCGCCGCAGCAACGCTTTGTGCTGGGCGAAACGCTTGGGGATATCACCACTGCTGCCAATATACTGCTCATGAGTAGACGTATTGATGATGGCATAGATACCGCAGTCAGATGGAGAGACGTTCTGGTCGAGATAGTCACGATTGGTACGGCTACGGAGGGCAGGCAAGGAATGAACAAGAGAAACAGCAGTGGCAAAGTCGGCACAATCTGTTTCGCGGAGTTTTCCGTCAGGAGCAGTCAATTTTAGTTGCCGACATTTCGACAGTAGTTCTCGAAAGCCCTTGCTATGAATATTGCGTTTCATATCTGTCCAATAGCGTCCAGGATAGGAGCTATCAGTCAAAACAGCTATCACATCAATCACGGAAAAGAACATGCGCCCATCGTGTAGCACGCGGCGGATGGTGCGATCCGCCTGCTCCTCGATGAGCGCCAGGCTCATCTCACCGGCTGTCGTCGGTGCTTGTGCTGGTTGCGTCTGCTCGTTGCTGGTGCTGTTGTCGTCGTGGTTGTTGCTGTGGTCGTTGCTCATGAGATTGCTGCCTCCAACTGGTAGGTGAGGCGCTGGTGGGGCAGTTGGTGGAGGGAAATAGAAAGGAACACGCTGGGCAGGATGTGCCGTTGCGTGTTATCCTACAATTTAGCCCTACGCGCTGCTACTCTCAGCGTCCTGGGTGAGCCGATGGGTGTGCCTGTTTCCAGCAGGTGCGCCCATCGCACAATTCAGTGCATTACGTTAAATACTGCAAACATTCCAAGCTCTACGGGGACTACCAATCGCTACGTTATGTCGCTACAAGTGCTGATACGCTACAAAAGTTCCTGCAAGCCGTTTGTCTGAATTGGAGTATACCATACGGGCATCGGTTTGTCTAGAACACATATCCACTTCTTTTAAGTGGCTGAGGATGGCCTGCGGTTGAAAGCGCGTCTTGATGGCGTGTGCCGCCGCGAAGTCCGCCTGCGCGACTCGGAACACGCGCTTCCTCTGCCCTCACCAGTGTCCTCTAGCATACCAGCGCCCGTCCTCCCCTCTCCCGCGCACGGGAGAGGGGCCGGGGGTGAGGTTTCCTAGCGTTTGCCGCTCTCGATGCGCTGGCGCAGGCTGTCGGTCTGTTCATGGATGCGGGTCAATTGCTCGCTGATGGCAGTGACACGTTCGCGCTCGACGCGCACAAAGCGGGTGTAGGGAGCCAGCGCCTCGTGCATCCGCTGCGAGCCAGCTTCAAGTTCGCGCTCGAACTGGTCACGGAGGGTGCTGGTGAGCTTGTCGTTCAGCTCGCTGGTGCGCTCATCGAATTTGACTTTGGCGCGGTGGCGGCGATACGGCAGGATGCCAAAGCCCAGCCCGCCGATTACCAGCGCGGCGGTGATGCCGGTGAAATCGGCGGCGGCGGTGCCCACCAGCACAGCAAGCCCCACCCCCAGGCCAATCGCGCCGACCTCTACCAGCGCCGAGGTTGCCACCGCGCTTTGCAGCGATGCAGCCAGTTGTTGCGCCTCTTCATCGCGGTCGTAGCTATTGACGGCGCGCTCCGCCGCCGTTGCCACCCGCTGCAACACCGCGCGGCGATTGAAGTCAAAGCTGCCGCCGATGCCGCCGATGACATGTTCCTCATCGCCAGCACCGGGCGTCCCCAGCACCGAGGCCGATCCCTGGCGGCGGCGTGTCAGATAGTCATTGACGCTCAGCCAGAGGCGATGCTCCTGCTCGACGATCCAGTCAATCATGTCGTTGACGGCCTGATCTATCTGCGCCGGCACGTCTGCAATTACCTGGCGCTCGAATTCAGCGCGCACCTTCTCCGCGCGCACCAGATCAGGGATGCGCCCCAGGCGAATCGTATCATCGAAGAAGCGGTCGCCGCGATTGCGCATCTCCAGGATGATGGTCTGCACGGCGCGGAGCCGTTGCTCGAAGGCGGCGCGCATATCGTCGCTGTGCGCCTTGAGTTGCGCCTCGATATTGGCCACGGTGCGCGCGTCTTCATCCAGCAGCGCGGCGCGTTTGGCCGCCTCATCGCTATACGTCAGCGTTAGCCGCTGGATGACACCGAGCGGGCTGAGCAGCTTGAGTTGCGCGCGCCCCTCCTCGTCCAGCGTGCGCAGCAGATAATCGCGGAGCGTGCCCAGGCGGCTGGCCTCCCAGAGCCGCACGCCTTCGTCACCGGCGCTGGCCCGGCGCGCCTGCTGCGCCAGCCGCGCGGAGAGCGGGAAAATCTCCGGTGTGGCGCCGAGCAAGGCAATGCTATGCTGGCGCACAAACGTCACAATCTGGTTCAGGTCGTCCGGCGTGGCGATCAGGTCGGCTTTGTTGATGACCAGCACTACCTTTTTGCCCCAGTTGCGGATGCGCTCCAAGAACTGGCGTTCGCTTTCGGTGAAGGGGCGGTCGGCGGAGGTGACGAAGAGGATGAAGTCGCTGCGAGGGACGAATTCATTGGTGAGCTGCTCATGATGGCGCAGCACGGCGTTGGTGCCTGGCGTATCCACGATTACGACATCGCGCAGGAAGCTGGCCGGATGCGCCACCTCCTCGATGCCGTCCGGGCGCAGGTGGACGCTGGCCGTCTCGCCGTAGCGCAGCAACGTCACGTGCGCGGTGGTCGGTGTGACGCCTTCGGTCAGCACTTGTTCCCCAACCAGCGCATTGATGAAGGCGCTCTTGCCAGCGTTGAATTCACCGGCAACGACCAGCAGAAACGGCTCCTGCAAGGACTGCGTGACCTGGCGCAGCGTTTCGGCGTCTTCGCTGGACGATTGGAAGCCACGCAGACATTCGCCGAGGTCTTCGGCGATGCGGCGCTCCTCCGCGAGCAACGCAATCTCGCGGTCACGCAGGATGGATGGTGAAAATGGCGACAGTGGCGTGCTGATAGGTCGTAACTCCTGAACATCTCACCTCGATCTGCCTGCCATCCCCTCTCCTTGCAAGGAGAAGGTCAGGGGTGAGGATCAGTCTGTAGGCGACCTATCGCAAGAGTGGTGCCGATATCAGCCAATATGCAACGTTATGAGCCATTGCGGCGGGCGTATCAAAGAGCTTTTTCCTGGTGCGCCCACTTCCAGAACTCGATGCCGGCGATGATGCCACTGCGTGTGAAATCATCCAGCAATTCCTGATGGACGCCAGCCTCGAAGTCCACCTGATGTTCCAGAATGATGCTGCCGATGGCGCCGTTGACGTGGAGATAGGCTTTTGGCCAGCGTTTTTCTGCGTTCCACTGATTGCAAATCTTGATAGCGCGGTCCCACTCGTAGCTAGGGATGCGCTTATTAGAGACGACGAGAATACAGTAGACGATTTCGCGGGGGCCGGTGGCCATCAGGCTGAAGGTGACTTCGCAATCGGTCTCCTCATCGTAGCCGAACTCGACGCGGAAGTCGCCGTCGCTATCACGCAGAAATTTCAACTGCTGTGAGCGCAAACTCTGCTCGATCATGCTGCGGTCAAAGGGGCGCACGGTAGGCATACGAATAGTTCCTCTCTGGATACAAGTAGGGAAGTCAATCAATAGAGAACATCTACGAGAACAAAAGCGTCGTACAGTGCATGTACGATACCACATGTGTAGTGATTGGTAAAGTGTGAGAATAGTTGCTGCTACTGCTTGTGAGTGGAAACTTTACCCCGTCTCCGCTTTCTTCTTAGATATGGTTTTCGTTATTGGACGAAGGGACTTGACAACCTGATCATTCTTAGGCATCCTTGCTTCTGACCTGATCAGTTACTTCAAGAGTGATATGGGAAGAGAGAGACAAACCTCGTTACCCAGGAACCCAACGCACCGACTGACCCAGGAACCCATCATTTCGTTGTCAGCGAGAATCAAAAGGGAGTTAGCCCAATGCGGCTGACTCGATGAGGACCATCCTGTGCGTTTCATGAGTGGAATCAAGGGCATGGAGTTTCGTGCAATTAGAAGATTTGCTGTTCGCGTCTCAACAGCATTTTTGGTAGTGCTTCTGCTAGTTCTCAGCCTGAATCTTTGGCAGCCGCAGATTGCGTTTGCCAAAATTTGTGGAAATGGTCAATCTGGTCATTGCTACGGAGAATGGTGGTGGTCAGTATATCCACATTACAATGGGTCATATACTGACATCACAATTGTACCAATGGGATGTTCATCCCCGTGTCTTTTTATTACTGATGAGATGTGGCTTACAGAAGAGGATGGATTGCAACCTAACGGTAATTGCAGTAATGGTAATACACCCGCTACTTCTCCGTGTTGGATGGAGGCCGGTTATTACCAGCAAGTTAATCAAGGGGAAGATTTTTTCTGGGCACATCAGGAACCTGGCGGTCTGTTTCTCGAACATGATCAGGGGCAGGTTCCTTCCGGTGCGTATGGCTATAATGCTAGCATTGAGATCTGGCATACAGGAGTTGCTCTGTGGGGACAGAGTATTACTGCGCCTGGGTTCAATGAGGGGAGTACGGGCATTGGCCAAGCCTACTCGCCAAACTTGATTATGATTGGTCAGGAGTTGGCAGGTGATAGCACGCACGCATCGGCAGAAACAGCCACTTTCACTGACAACAAGTATGAGACGAACACGAATCCGTCCTGGTACTAGAAGTCATCTGGCCTTGTTGACATCCTAGAGGGCAAACAGCCGGAAGGAGGACAAACGGAGGCGATAGAGGTTAAAGGTCACGCCGAGCAAGAGCGCCTGGTGCTGCTGCATGGTAGATGAACGCCCAGACGCCCG